>Ga0181593_10000015_pt1 | contig 141885 bp, 123 predicted proteins | sample 071ome_19_FD_133756 | JGI IMG/M metagenome (GOLD analysis project Ga0181593, IMG submission 133756) | Coastal salt marsh microbial communities from the Groves Creek Marsh, Skidaway Island, Georgia - 071413AT metaG (megahit assembly) | ecosystem: Environmental > Aquatic > Marine > Intertidal... | reverse complement strand
GACTGAACGATACGCCGAAATAGGGCAACCCGGCTTGGTGATCGGGAGGGTTATGCTAAACTTCTCTGTGGAAGAGTATCATCCCCGGTGGGGTGCCCGGACTTCAAACCCGGTGAAGTCTGTGAATAACAGGCTTGGTGGGTTCGACTCCTGCCTCTTCCGCCAATTTTTCTTTCTATGCTATGATTGCCTGTAACTTCTCTTTCTGGCTGACCTCATCGATAGGCCAGTGCAGCAGTGCGGCAATCACACCTAACACGATGCCCAGAATCCATATGCCATCGTAGTTGCCATAGATTTCATACAGATATCCGCCAAGCCACACGCCTGAAAAACTCCCCAGCTGGTGGCTGAAGAACACAATGCCGTAAAGGAATGTCATATAACGAGTGCCAAAGAACAGCGCCACGAGGCCTGACGTAGGAGGCACAGTCGCGAGCCAGAGGAAGCCCATCATGGCGCTGAATACCAGGATGCTTCCCAGGGTAACCGGTAGTAGCAGGAACGCGGTGATAGCGACAACGCGGCCCAGATAAATACAGATAAGGATTTTGCGCATGGGGTACCTTCCACTCCAGACCCCGGCGTAATATGCGCCGACAACATTACACAGTCCGATCAGGCTAATACTCCAGGCGCCAACTTGTGGAGAGAATCCCAGGTCAACCACATAACCAGGCATATGCACGGTTATAAACGCTACGTGAAAACCGCAGACAAAGAAGCCGCATACGAGCAATTGATAGGGCCGCACCTTGAACGCCTTTCGCGCGAGATGCCACAGGCTTGATTCGATTTCATTTTCATCGCGCGCCTCGGAGTCGCCACCGTACTTGCCGAGGGGCAGGGCGAAAACCGCCATTACCAGGGCAGACAGCCCAAGAATTTGCAGGGCCTGATACCAACCGCTGATATCAACAATAACCTGCACGATAGGCACCACGAAAAATTGGCCAAAACTGCCTGCGGCGGTGCCGATACCCAAGGCCCGGGCGCGCTTTTCTTCCGGCACTGCACGGGCAATGGCAGGGAGTACGATACCGAAGGATGTGCCGGCAACGCCCGCGCCTACGAGCAGGCCTGCGGTGGAAATGATGGCAAGCTCTGTGCTGGAAATGGCCATGAGATACATGCCAAGCGCATATAGCGCAATCGCCCCGAGCAATACCTTGAGATTGCCGTATTTATCGGCAAGACCTCCTACCAGAACCGCGCAGACTCCCCAGGACAAGTTTTGAATGGCCAGAGCCAGCGCCAGAACATCCCGCCCCCAGCCCCGGGCTTCGGACATAGGCGCCATGAACAGGCCGAAACCGGCTCGATAACCAAAAGACAGCATCAGCAGCAGGCAGGCGCTGATCAATATGGGGGTATAGGCTCTTGATTCAGATTTCATCGAAAACCAAAAAGAAAAATGCGAAACCGCAGTTTAGTGCATGGTTGAGTCAGGGCAAAATTTATCTGTTGCTGACTTTTTATTAAGGCAACTTGTTGCTATGGTTTTGCTCTTGTAAAAATGCAGGTAAGAGTGAGCAATTGAACATGGTAGATATAGTTTTTATTGAACATAATGGTAGCGAGCACAGGGTCTCGGTACCTGTTGGGGGTTCAGTCATGCAGGCGGCTGTCAGTAATGGAGTTCCAGGCATCGATGCAGATTGCGGAGGCTCTTGCTCTTGTGCCACTTGTCATGTATTCGTCAACGAGGAGTGGTTGGCCAGGCTTAATCCTCCTGAAGCGACCGAGGAGGCCATGTTAAGCCTGAGTCCCGATCGCAAGGATAATTCGCGCTTATCCTGTCAAATTCCAGTGACGGAAGATCTGGACGGACTGACAGTTACTACGCCTGAATTTCAATTCTAAGTCGCCATCGATTGGATAAAGTTTTATGTCAAAAGCTTCAATACCAGTAATGCAAAAAAGCAGTCAGTGGAGCATGGTAGGTAAGGATCCCTATAGCATGCCACTGGAAGAGATTGATTTGTCACATCCGGGAATCTGGAAGGCGAATGAGTATCTACCCTTTCTGGATCGATTGCGCGCAGAAGATCCCGTGCACTACTGCGCCAGATCTGCAGTTGGACCCTACTGGTCAGTGATGAAGTATGAGGACATCATGGAAGTTGATACCTCACCGCAAATCTATTCGTCAGAACCGACTATTGGCATCGTAGATACATTTGAAGAATTTACCTTGCCGGCATTTATTTCTATGGATCCTCCCAAGCATGATGAGCAACGTCGGGTTGTGCAGGGCGTGGTTGCGCCTGCCAATCTGAAAAATTTGGAAGGAGTTATCCGTGGCCGTGTGCAGAATATTCTCGATAGCCTGCCGGTTAATGAAGAATTCGATTGGGTGCCAGCTGTCTCCATTGAATTGACTACGCAAATGCTGGCAACCCTGTTTGATTTCCCTTTCGAGGATCGTTACAAGCTTACCCATTGGTCAGATGTGGCTACTGCCATCCCTGGTGGCGGTGTGGTAGATACCCAGGAAGAGCGTTGGGAAGCTATTCAGGAATGTCTGGCTTACTTTACCCGACTTTGGAATGATCGCGTTAATAGCGAGCCCGGCAATGACTTGATTTCAATGCTGGCTCATGGCGATTCGACCCGCAATATGCCGCCCATGGAATATCTGGGCAACGTAATTTTGCTTATTGTGGGTGGCAATGACACCACGCGCAATTCAATTTCAGGTGGTGTGTTGGCTCTGAATCAGAATCCGGAAGAATATGACAAGCTGCGCAAGAATCACTCTCTGATTCCCAATATGGTTTCCGAAATCATTCGCTGGCAAACACCACTGGCCTATATGCGCCGTACTGCAACCCAGGATACGGAGTTACGGGGCAAGCAAATCAAACAAGGCGACAAGGTAATCATGTGGTACGCCTCGGGTAACAGGGATTCGGACGTGATCCAGGAAGCTGATCGTTTCTGGATTGATCGGCCCAACGCGCGTAAACACCTGTCGTTCGGGTTTGGTATTCATCGCTGTATGGGAAACCGGCTGGCCGAGATGCAACTGCGCATATTGTGGGAAGAAATCATGCAGCGATTTGAATTTATCGAAGTGACGGGAGAGCCCGAGCGGGTCTATTCCAGTTTTGTGAAGGGCTATTCCTCATTGCCCGTGCGCTTACACCCGCATTAGTCGATCGCTAACACCAAATAGAATAGGCAATCTTTGCGAGCGATCTCCGGGTTGGTAGTAACCATGAATAGCTTGAGTTTTTGTGCTGGATAAAGTTCGTCACCTTGCAGCCTAAAGTAATCAGTTATTCTTTCACGTCCCTTTGTGTCGCATGCGGTAAGATTATCTTTCAGTTCACCAGACACAAAACCTAATAATGTATCCTGATCTACAAACCCGAAGTTATGATTTTCGATTTCCGGCACCAGCGTAACACCATCACTCACAAGCGAGTGTGTGCCATAGGCGATATCGCTGCCTTCGAGTAACTCCAGCCTGATAGGGTGGTGGAAGAATTCCAGAGACATATCACTGGGTTTGGTGGATAGCACATCATTCAGTGTCATAAACTTGATCAATCCATCCAGCGCCATTGGATTGGACTCACTATCTTCAATGCCGCCGCATTCTATGGTGACGGTTGGTATCATGGATTCACTGATTTCCATCAATGCCCCCAACTTGAGATCAGTGACGATCATGCGGTGGGTAAACAGGGATACCAGTGCATCATGCTTGTCATCCATAAAGGTCGATACGCCGAACGACGGACTGGAGCCTGAAGTATTGTGGATGTCGATTATGCATTCCGGGTTCAGTGCTTTTAAATTGTCCAATAGCTCTTCTGCCAATTTGTCCTCATTGCTATCCCCGAACGGTTCCTTGAAGCAGCGATTCAGGTCTTTCTGGTGTGGCAACATTCGATAGATAAATCCGGGGCCTTGTTTGGCTGCATCTACGCTGGGAATGAAAATATGGATATCTACCAAAGGCTTTATTGCCTCGCGCAGGACTCCGAATACAGCATGTAGTCCGGAAGGTTCATTGCCGTGCATCAGGGTGACCACTGCCCGACAGCGGTCTTTTTCCTGCCCCTCGATGAATATATGCGTAGGGCCAGGGAGTTGATGCAGAAACTCCATACAGGTAGGAGCTATATCGTCTGGTGCAGGATTGCGCCAGTAGTACAGCTGCGAGTTATTGGCAGGAAGTATGGGCGCCGCCATGCTCAACGCCACTGCGCGACAGGAATATTGGCGCTGCTGTTTTTTTCGTATTGTTTAAGCATTTCCTGTAAAGCTTCACGCTTGTGCATGTCTTTACGCAATTCGGCCAGTTTGTTCAATTGCCACTGGGCACCCGTTTGGCGTGTTTCCAAACGCTCCTGTATTACATCTATAAGAGGCATGTAATCTGATTCAACAAAACCCATGGACGCCAGTTGCTCCGGGATTTGTGGAATGAGCTGTCGCAAGATATCTGGCACTGCATAGTATTCAGGTTGATTCTGCTTGAGTGATGGCCAGAATAATTCCGCATCTAATCCTTTCTGCGCGGCGCGATAGAAATTTGCGGTGCAGTAAGTAAAAGGAATCGCAGGCAGGAGCTTTCGAATGTCAGGCTGGATCACTTTCGCCAGACCAATGGCGAGTGCAGCATTGGCCAGCATGTCGACAATACTGGGGCCGGCAGGGAAGGCGCGCAATTCGATACGCAGATGACCGCCATCGACCGGATCGTATACCGGGCGATTCCACAACCATATTGATCCCTGGTGTAAGCGCAATTCATGAAGTTGCGGAGTGCCGCCTTCACTTAGCACCTGCATTGGGTCCTCATCACTACAATCTGGCAGTATGGGCCTGTATAACAGTACTGCCTCAGCGAACAGTTCTGAAGCATGGCGCACCCAGTTATTACCGAAATTGACCCGCGCTGGAATGGGATGCAGCGAGTCCTTCGGGCGGCAATCGATTGACTGTTTGAATAACGGGATGCGTGTTTCCTGCCACAACCTGTGCCCGAAAAGAGTAGGTGAATTAGCTGCCATGGCTACAACAAGTGGCGTGACCAATTGCACGGCATTGTAAAAATCTGCAAATTCAGCTGTAGGTACGCGAACATGAATCTGGAAAGAAGTATTGGCCCCTTCCAGGGTTACGTCATCCATTGCCAATTGCAGCGTCTCTTCACCTTCGATAGCAATAGAGAAGGGGCCGCCGCGAATTTCTGTCAACTCCTCAGTCAGTGCTTCGAAGCGAGGTAAAGGAGTCATGGCATGATAGCCAGTATCTGATTGCTGCAATGTAGGTAGAATACCAATAGGTACTACCTGGCCTCCCCATTTTCCGGCAGCTTTGTTGATTTTTTTTATCGCAGATAGCGCTTCATCTTGAGTGGCGCCGAAACAGCTATCTTTGAATAGAACTGGACTGAAATTATATTCCAGGTTGTAGCGATTCAATTCGAGAGTGAGTTGGGGGTCCTTGAGCTTTTTGATAATTTCCTGATTGATATGCAGCGGTCGGCCTTCATCATCGACAATATAAAGCTCCAACTCTGCACCGAAGGATAATTCACCCTCACCGAAACCCGGCCTGGCGATCAGGACCTCCAGCGCCTTCAAATTGTCTCGCAGGCGTGCACTGAAGTTGACGAAATCCGCGTCAGTGAAGTCAAAATGGTCTATTTCTCTTCCCAAGCCCAGAGTCTCCGGTAGTTATGCAGTTAGATTAGCAGCTTTTTTTTTGCCTTTGGAAAAGTGGCGAATCAACCACCAAACACGTTTTCCATGGAGGTGCGCAAGATGCGGGTGTTGCCTTCTCTTCGTGTGTATCCGATGCGGTCGAAGTATTCGAGTATTTCAATGCAGAGGTTACGGCCTATCCCGGATGCATCCCGAAATTGAATCACGCTGAACCCTTCTTCATCATCTGCCTGCTCGGCCAGTTTCTCAGTAAATAGTGCCAATTCCACGATGGTTTCGGGCAGGTAATGGCGATTGTCTGCTATCTGAATCAGGCTCCCAGCCTTGGTTGTCTGTCGCAGGATGCGCTCCAGTGGCACGAGGGGTATTCCGATAAGATCAACCAACTCTCTCGTACGCGGAGGAATTTTTCCCGCTCGGAGTAAAATGGGGCGGACTTTCTGCAAAAATTTTTCTTCTTCTGGAGAGAGGCGTGCCTTGTGGTCCGGCAGATGGAACAGTGTGCCTGATTTTACAATACTGTTATTCGTCTGCAGATCACTGAGCAGCGCCTGCAGCAATAAGTGAGAGCGTTCAAAGTTAATAGCTTTGCTAAGTGCGGGCTCGCTCATTCCTTGCTGGCTGGGTGTTTGTTCATGAAAGGATTGCAGGGTCTGCAGGATTTGTTTGCTGTAGAGCGCATGAAATTTTTCGTGCAGAAGTACAGGAAGTTCAAATCCGGTGACTGGCAGAAGGTGATACTGATTTCCCAGATTTTTACAGTGCACAAGGAGTGAGTTTTTGTCGAGGTTGCGATTCAACGCAAACTCTTCAAGCGACAGCCCGCCTGACAATATGTCTGCCAATTCAAGCAGTGCTGAATCATGTGAATTATCCATGGCCGACAATTCGGTCAATCTTGCTTCGCTGGCTCGTCCGCGGCGTGGCACAAACAAATCTATTACTTTGCCGCCACCAATTGTGGATTGCGCCGCAGGATCCCGGACTACGAAGCGGTCACCATGACTGGCAATGATCAAGTCCTTGCTCCTGATCTGAAAGAACGCATTTGGGTCTTCACACAGGGGCCTTATATTCACCACATGGTGAGAGGCGCCGATGTGGAAGTGGTATTCAGTATTTGTGTTAGGAACGAAGGCGGTATTATTAAATTTGATTTGCACATCCATTCTGTTACTGGCATTGAATTGACCGGGGCTGACAAGCCAGTCACCGCGCCTTACTCCATCATGTGGCAAATTGACATTGAGCGCAGCCCGCTCTCCAGCTTTCAATGATTGTATTGTAGATTTGTCCAGGCGCATGCCCTTGATTCTTATATCTTCTCCACTGGCAGAGTGTTGCAGCGGCGTCGTCAAGTCCAAGGTGCCTGCTCGTAACGCTCCGGTGACTACGGTGCCTGAACCCTTGATCGTAAAAGCACGATCTATAAGGAAGCGGGGATTCGCTTTGATGCTGGATACCGAAGGGCTAGTAATTTCTGCAAACATCTCACCGATATAGGAATTTACTTCAGAAATCCCGGCACCCGAGGCATTCGATACAGGGAAAATCGGTATGCCTGACAGGCTAGTCGATGCCAGCAGTTGCTGTATGTCAGACGTAACTTTATTAGTGCGAGCTTCATCAACACGATCGATTTTAGTGATGACACAAAACCCCAGATTGAGTCCGAGTATGTCCAGAATCGCCAGATGTTCTCGGGTTTGTGGCATAATGCCATCGTCTGCAGCCACGACCAGCAGGGCACCATCAACTGATGCAGTTCCTGCAAGCATGTTATTTATAAAATCTGTGTGACCTGGCACATCTACAATGCCTAGTATTCTTGCCTTAGTGGGGTCTTTATCGGTATCAGGAAGGTGATAATAGGCAAACCCTGGATTTATAGTCAGGCCTCTGGTCTGCTCTTCTGCTAGCGTATCTGTATTGGTTCCCGTAATTTGCTGGACAAGCGCAGTTTTGCCGTGATCGACATGACCCGCCGTAGCGATTACGAGTGATTGATGATTATGCGCAGGTGTTTCTGCTGTGCGTGTTGACATGTTATTTGCTGCCTCGAAGACAGCAAAATTATATGTTGTCAGGTTCAGGTTTGATAGCACCTGGCTTCAAATTGAAATGATATATAGCATATGCCATTGTCAAAACGATCAAGCTGGCAATAATAAAACCTGCATTGAACACGCCGTTATTCAAATTTACGATACCGTATCCCAGTGCTCCGGTCATCAGGGCGTAGTAGGCAAAAGGAAGGAGTGTTTTGCGTATAACTGCGCCTTCCTTGCCTACGAGTCCGACCACTGCTGAAGCGGCGACCACGTTGTGCACACAGATGATATTACCGGAAGCGCCTCCAACAGCTTGCAGTGCAACAACCCAGGTGGGATCGACCAGAATTCTTTCGCCTACGCCGAACTGGAAAAGTGAGAACATCATATTACTAACGGTATTGCTGCCTGCCACGAAAGCACCCATACCACCAATAAATGTTGAGAAAAAGGGCCAGGCTGATCCGGCCAGATTCGCTACACCTTCAGCAAGTGCAATAGGCATTTGTTCAAATCCGGCATTTCCACCTGCAGAGTTGATGAATACCTGGACCATGGGAACCGTGAATACCAAGGCAGTAGATGCTGGCACGAGTGTCTTTAGCGAACTACCGAAGGCCATCTGATATTCTTTCCTGCTCAAGCCATGTAAGCCAATCGTGATGACGGAGACGATAATGAAAATAGTTCCCGGAGACCACAGCGGTTGAAAAGATGCTGAGACATTACTGCCAAATATCTGCGGCCAGGACCACGTAACCAGAGGATTAGCACTGCGCAAAAAAGTTTCCAGATCCAATAGCGGAAAGCGTGTTAGAACCAGTAGACCAGCTACCACAAGATAGGGTGACCACGCCTTTACCAGACTCATGGAAGGCGCGTTATCTCCAGGTGTCGCCAGCTCGATTTGAATAGTCCCTGTCCATTCAGGATCCCAGTTCTCGCGCTTATCGAACTGCCAGATTTCGTCTTCGGCGGGCATCAAAAAACCTTTGCTGGCCGCGCTGATCACAATTACCAGACCGATCAAGCCCCCGAACATGGAAGGAAACTCAGGCCCAAGAAAGGTTGCTACCAGTAAATAAGGTATGGTCATGGCGAAGGCCGCAAACAGCGCGAATTTCCACACGCGGAAACCGGCAGCAAAGCTCTTTTCGGGCCCGAAGAAACGCGTCATCATGCTGGCGACCAATAACGGTATAAAAGTGCCTGCCAACGCATGCAGAAGGGCGACTTTAGTGGCAATAAATGCCAGAAAGGCATCCCATTCTTCAAAACCTCGCAAGACAGCATAGGCGGCCATTTCCGGGTCTGCTGACAATCCCGTATTCACACCAACGAGAATAGGTGTACCCATGGCGCCGAAAGATACGGGTGTGCTCTGAATGATCATGCCGGCAACCACAGCTGCCATTGCGGGGAATCCGAGGCCTACCATGAGTGGAACTGCGACGGCAGCTGGTGTCCCAAACCCTGCTGAGCCCTCAATAAATGACCCAAACAACCACGCGATGATAATGACCTGAATACGACGATCTGGCGTTATGCTCGAGAATCCCTGGCGAATACTTAGAATAGCCCCGCTTTGCTGTAGTGTATTGAGCAGGAGTATTGCGCCGAAGATGATATAGATCAGAGAGGCTGCGACGATAAGCCCGTTTACACTGGCAGCTGCGATTTGTGTGCCAGGTACCTGCCAGACAAAGTAGGCCAGCACGGCCGCTACAATATAAGCTATTGGCATGGCGCGACTTGCCGGCCAGCGCATGATAACGAGGAAAACTGCCACTGAAATAATGGGCAGCAGCGACAATAATGCCAGCAAGCCTGTACTCATGATTTTTATTCTTTTTCTGTTATTTATTATTGAGTGACGCGTGGCAGCTTAGCAGATATTTCTGACTCAGAGAAACGCCGATTTATTCGCATTTCAAGGTGGCATCACGGCCGTTAATAGTGGAATAATGATTCTCTCGGGTGGCCCGCCTGACAAGGTGTTCAACCAATCAAGAAGGAGCTCGATCCATGGAAATTTCAACTATTATCATTCTCGTACTTTTAGCAGCCTTGTTTTTTTATTCAGTAGGCATTTATAACCGTTTGGTAAGTCTGAAGAATCGGTATGAGAATGCATTTGCGCAGATAGAAGTGCAATTGAAACGCCGTTATGACCTCATCCCAAATCTGGTGGAAACTGCCAAAGGATATATAGCTCACGAACGGGAAACACTCGAGGCGGTGATAGCTGCCCGTAATGCAGCTGCATCTGGGCTGGCTGCAGCCGCCGCAGATCCGGGCAATGCCGCCGCTATCAAAGAGCTGGCAGGTCAAGAAGGTGCCCTGGCTGGAGTGCTTGGTCGTTTCAACGTTGTGATGGAAGCTTATCCGGACCTCAAGGCAAACCAGAACATGATGCAACTCAGTGAAGAGCTTACAGCAACTGAGAACAAGGTGGCCTTTTCACGTCAGGCCTTTAATGACCAGATCATGGCCTACAATACCTATCGGCAATCTTTCCCACCGGTTGCAGTGGCCGGGTTATTTGGACATGGCAGCGACGCCAGTTTGCTGGAGTTTGAAGACAGTGCGGCTATCCAGGAAGCGCCAAAAGTCTCCTTCTAAAAATACACTCGTAATCTAGTTATTCCACATGGATTTTTTCGAATCCCAGGATATCGCCAAACGCAATACGGGCAGATTAATCATACTGTTCGTGCTCGCTGTAGTTTCCCTGATTGTTGTAACCAATTTTCTGGTGCTTTTCATATTCGGCTTTGTTGGATCTGAAATGACCAGTATGGGGGGGATGCAGTCCATTCAGTTCAGCTGGGAGCTTTTCCTAATCATAGGTGGGCTGGTAAGCGGGATTATATTATTTGGCAGTCTTTACAAAATCAGCGCCCTGTCTGGCGGGGGAGCTCGGGTAGCAGAGATGATAAATGGACAGTTACTCGTCTCTGGCACCAATAGTCTTGAAGAACAACGCGTATTGAATGTGGTGGAAGAAATGGCGTTGGCTTCTGGCACGCCGGTTCCTCCGGTCTATTTGATGGAGGAAGCCGGTATCAATGCATTTGCTGCGGGCTATTCACCAAGCGATGCGGTGATAGGCATAACTCGTGGCGCCATAAACATACTTTCAAGAGATCAATTACAGGGTGTCATTGCGCATGAGTTCAGTCATATCTTGCATGGTGACATGCGCATCAATATTCGATTGATCGGTGTGCTGCACGGCATATTGGTATTGGGAATTATTGGCTATCACCTGATGCGCAGTGGTGCATACAGCAGGCGTTCCAAAAATTCTGGTGGCGTCGTGTTTCTGGGTCTGGGTTTGATTGCTGTGGGGTTCGTTGGCACTTTCTTCGGTAATCTCATCAAGGCTGCTGTAAGTCGACAGCGGGAATATCTGGCGGATGCTTCCGCAGTTCAATTTACCCGCAATCCGGAAGGTATTGCTGGCGCCCTGATGCAGATTGGCAAGGCAAGCAACCGGTCCTATTTGGAGCATCCTAACAGCGCTGAAATCAGTCATGCATTATTTGAAGAAGCTCGCGTTTCGGCATTCAAATCACTCTATGCTACTCATCCACCTCTGGATCAGCGCATCGCCGCCATACTTCCAGGATGGAGTGGTGACTATCACCTGGTTGGTAATGCCGAATCTCGAGGACCTACTGATAACACCGAAGCCAGGGCGGAAACATCTCGCGAAGAGAAGCTGGCGGCGATTCTGGCAGGCACTACTGGCGTGATTATGTCGGAGAATGCGCTTGGCCAGGTGGGTAGTCCCAATCAGGCGCATATCGAATATGCGCGTGCGCTGGTAGACAAAGTGCCTGAAATATTCATGAATGCCGCACATGAACCTTGCGGCGCCAGAGCGTTAGTGTATTTGTTTGTGTTAAGTAGCGATGATGAGGTTAGGCATCAGCAGGTTTCGTTGTTGGAACAAAGCGCAGACAAAAGTGTGTTGCGAGAGCTGATGGCGCTTCTTAAGTCTGATACGAAGCTACAACCGGAGTTTCGCATGGCGCTGACTGAAATTGCACTGGGATCGCTACGGCAGCTCTCTATTCAGCAATATGAATTGTTTTCTCAAAACTTCAATGCGCTTATTGAACTGGACCGCAAAATTAATTTACTGGAATGGTCGCTGCATAAACTGGTTTTCTATCATCTCGATGTAGTTTTTGAAAAATCTTCACCGCCCAAGCTGGGCAAGCGGCAATTACAAAATTGTTCAGATTCAGTTTCTATCTTATTAAGCATACTGGCTCGATCCAGCCCGCAGCAGGGAATTTCAACACAGCAGGCAATAGAGCTAGGTGCTAAAGAACTTGATTTTCAGATAGTAATGCGGGACGTCGCAGATATCAGCTTTGAGGATTTGAACGAGGCACTTTCTGAGTTGGTTCAAGTGCGAGCGCTTCAGAAGCCAGCATTATTAAAGGCATGTGCCAAATGCGTTACGGCCGATGGTAATATTGCAGTAGTCGAAGCAGAACTGATTCGTGCCATAGCGGCGACAATCGATTGCCCGATGCCGCCGCTGGTTGAATAGACTACTTGTTACGCAGCCGCGCCTGAGCCGCCGCCAATCTCGCTATTGGAACCCGTGGTGGGGAGCAAGATACGTAATTCAGTCCAACCCTGTGGCAAAAATCGATCGATGAAGGATCACCTGCGTGTTCTCCGCAGATTCCCAGTTTAAGTGAGGGTTTGGCACTGCGACCGTTATCAACGGCAAATTCTACCAGTTTGCCAACGCCAGTCTGATCCAGGCTGGCAAAAGGATTCTGGTTGTAAATTTCCTTTCTCTGGTACTCATCGTAGAACAAGCCCATATCGTCTCGGCTCAAGCCAAGGGTGGTTTGGGTCAGGTCATTGGTGCCGAAGCTGAAAAAGTCTGCTTCCTGTGCAATCTGATCTGCCGTGATCGCCGCGCGAGGGACTTCGATCATGGTGCCGACAATATAATTGATCCTTACCTTGCGCTTCTTCATGACCTCCTTGGCCACTTTGTGTACGATCTTGAGCTGGTCGGCCAATTCTTCTCGGAATCCAACGAGTGGGATCATGATTTCTGGACTTACCTTGACACGTTTCTTGCCTTTCGTGACTTGCGCTGCAGCTTCAAAGATAGCCCGGGTTTGCATTTCAGTGATTTCAGGATACAGGATACCCAGACGGCAACCGCGGCAACCCAACATAGGGTTTTCTTCGTGTAGCGCCTTGATGCGATCAATTACGAAACTGAAAGGGACACCGAGTTTTTCCGCCAGTTGGCGCCTAACTACGTCATCTTGCGGCAAAAATTCGTGGAGTGGTGGATCCAGCAATCGAATAGTGACGGGTCGACCGTTCATGGCTCTGAACAAGCCGACAAAATCTTTTTTCTGGAAAGGCAGCAATTTCTTGAGCGCTGCTCGACGCTGAACTTCATCTACGGCCAGAATCATCTGGCGCATATAGTCTATGCGGTCACCATCAAAGAACATATGCTCGGTGCGGCACAACCCAATTCCTTCTGCGCCAAATGCTACGGCCTGCTGTGCCATTGAAGGTGTGTCAGCATTGGTGCGAATCTTCAGTGAACGGTGCTTATCAGCCCACTTCATGACAGTCTGGAACAATTCGTAGGTATAGCTATTGCCTGATTTGAGATCGCCTTCCAAAACACGTTTAACTTCTGAGTCAGCGCTTTCAATCATGCCTTTGTAAATTTTGCCCGTGCTGCCATCAATGGAAATGTAGTCTCCTTCCTTCAAAACAACCTTTCCGGCAGTGAGAGTCTTCTTGTCATAATTAATTACGATATCGCCTGCACCACAGACACATACCTTACCAAGTTGGCGTGCCACAAGTGCTGCATGCGAAGAAACGCCGCCGCGAGAGGTCAGAATGCCTTGTGAATGCAGCATGCCTTTCAGGTCATCAGGGGAGGTTTCAGTGCGGCAGAGGACAACTTTGTTACCTTTGCGTGTTTCCAGTTCTGCACTGGCTGCGGTGAACGCTATACGCCCAGTAGCTGCTCCAGGCCCGGCAGGTAAGCCACGGGCGATTACGGTCGCGGATTTTAATGCCTTGGGATTGAAAACCGGTACCAGCAACGAATCGATGGATTCGGCAGGGATTTTTAGCAGTGCTGTTTCCTGGCTCATCAATCTTTCTTTTTGCATCTCTACCGCGATGCGAACCGCTGCCAATCCCGTGCGCTTGCCATTTCTGGTTTGTAGAATAAAGAGACGTCCATTTTCGATTGTGAATTCGAAATCCTGCATATCCTTGAAGTGGCCTTCAAGTTTTGACCGGACCTTTTCAAGGTCGCGATAGCTGGCAGGTAATTCATCTGCCATTGCCACTATGGCATGAGGCGTGCGCACACCAGCGACCACGTCTTCTCCCTGGGCGTTCACAAGGTATTCGCCATAGAATACTTTTTCACCATTAGCAGGGTCTCGGGTAAAGGCGACGCCTGTGGCGCTATCATTGCCGGCATTGCCAAATACCATTGCCTGCACGTTCACTGCAGTGCCCCATTCAGCCGGGATGCCATATTGCTGACGATAGAGAATTGCCCGATCATTCTTCCACGAGCCAAAAACCGCACTAACAGCGCCCCATAATTGTGCCATTACATCTTGTGGAAACTCACTTTTGGTGCGCTTGCGAATCAGGGCCTTGTATTGCTTCACGAGGCTCTTCAGATTCTCAGTACTCAAGTCGTTGTCAGATTCCACGCCCAGTGAGCTTTTTAGTTTATCCAGTATGGCATGGAAAGGTTCGGCTTCTGACTCAGAGCGCGCCTGAACGCCCATCACAACATCACCATACATCTGGATAAAGCGTCGATAGCAATCCCAGGCAAAGCGGGGATTCTTTGACACGTCTGCCAGACCCTCGACAGTCTCGTCATTCAACCCGAGATTCAGGATTGTATCCATCATGCCCGGCATTGAATCCCGCGCGCCGCTGCGAACTGAAACCAGGAGGGGATTAGTGCGACCGCCAAATTTCTTGCCGAGCTGAGATTCAATTGCGTGAATCGACTCATTTACGGCTTTTTTCAGAGTGGCAGGGTACTTGTGATCGTGATCGTAATAATAGGTACAAACTTCAGTGCTAATCGTGAAGCCCGGGGGGACAGGAAGGCCAATAGCGGCCATTTCTGCCAGATTTGCACCTTTGCCACCCAGCAACTCCCGCATTGTGGCGTTGCCATCAGTTTTGCGACCAAAAGCGTAAACGTACTTCTTGGATCGGGATTTCTTCTTGCGAGCGGGAACTTTCCTGGTGCGGGACGTGGTCATATAACGATTCTTACCTGTTCTTGTCTATTCAACCTTGGCTGCAGCCTTCTGGTGTGACGCTGCAGTATTCGATTATTTCACGCGGAATCCCGTTGAACCTTTAAAATCAGGTAGTTAGAGCAGCAAGTCGCACCCGGCTGCCACTAATTCCAAGCAATGGAATTAGGGACTGCCCGGGCACCGCGCGGGTAGGGGAGAATAATGCACCTGCACTACAAAATCCAGCGGTTAGTGCAGGTGCAAATAGGTAACCAGTATCCGGTTTTCGCTCGGTTAAATCATGTATCGAATCAGGCAACGAAAGCGCGAAATCGAGCTAATATTAGGATCCTGCCAATTCAACACTCGTATGTTTTATAGCCGTCGAATTTTCTCGACGCCTTCCAAATTCAACAGCGCGCTTATGTCGGTTTCTTAGCTCAAGCAAGTATTTATGCGAGTTCAAAACTATTTTCCAGCGAGTTGTATAACTCACTTGAATTCTTTCATGTGTGCTTGAATCTGCCGACAGGAATGGAGGGCCTGTATATACTTCAACAGGATTCGCCATGTTGAGGAATCTTTCCATGCTTCTAGTTCTCAGATCACGCATAAGAAGCACGTACTGTTTTTTAGAGTAAAAGATATCTTTGATTAACTGAAACCATACCCGTACTTGCTGGCTAGGAGTCCGTAATGCGGGTCCAATCCAAAGTCCATTCACTTCCATGAAATCATACTCATCTTTTCCAAAAAACGGATTGCTCTTTTTAATTGCATCTGGGACGAATGCTATGCTTCTAAAGCTCGGCTTTGTCACTAATATATAACTAGCAGCCAATTGATCCTGTAAGAATACCCCTACAATTCTACTGTTTGCAGCATACGTAAACGGCAATCTCACACCTGAAAAATTCTCAACTTTTTCTAGTACAGCGTTAATTTCAGACTCGCTTTCTAGATCTCGAAACACTAACTTTTCCATATCTTTATCCTCGGCAAAAACATTCCTACTTTAGTTTTGTATATCGCGTACTCGATAGAATGCGCGCTTTTTTCAATAGCTTTCTCTTCGCTTCTTGCTGAGCTTAAATAGAAAGCCATTAAGTAGAATACTGTAAACCAAAGGTAGATAGAATTCACTAAGATTGTGTTACCAATCCATAAAAGCGAATATGAAGAGTAAAATGGGTGCCGCACAATATTGAATGGTCCTTTTGTAATCAATTTTCCTACATTAGAGCTAAATGCAAAATCGAGTGCAGTGGCGGTAAATATCGACCACCAGAAGAGTGCAAAGCCGGCACAGTACAAAACAACAAAAATGACAGATTGGGCTTCGCCTAATTGGCCCTTGCTGAACAAATAGTAATACGGGGTAATAATTTGAATAGCTACTGCCGGGTCGTAGAAATAAGTGCTCTTTTTGGAACTCGTATTGGAAACCTTGAAAAAACGGAACCGAGCCCAGACCAATCCCGCAATGTTCGTGGTTAACGCAAAAAAAACTAATATATTCATAAACTTTCTTATTTGATTAGTTAAAGATTAATGATCAATAGCCGTCTACATTCATGCCGACGACCGATTTTGGGGCGTTCTATTCGCCTAACTAATTGATTCTTCTATTCTATATCCCATCTGACAATTAACCATCTGTGAATATCAATCTCAAAAGCAAAAATAGTTACTCTGTTTACTGCCAAGAGCACAAATTGGAGTTTAGAAATCAACTTAGAGAAGAGGCCAATTCCGCGATATTAAGTTGGCCAGGCAAAACTACAGTTTTATTGTTAATTATAGCTTCAGTGCTTACATATTTTGATTTGGAAGGGCGAGAGCATCCTTACGCAATCCTAACTCTATTCGCTTATGCTTTACCGATTTTGCTAATAAGTTTATACCCATTAATAACTTTACTTTTTTCAACCCTAACTAAATTAAGTCCATTGATATTGGATTTCCTGTGCGCAGCAGGATTAATCGGCTTTTGCCTCACTCTATATGTAATTTTTATTGGTCTCGAAGGAGAGGCAGAATTAAGGGATCTATTTCAGTCTTTACAAAGCCAAATTTCTTTTGTACTGGCGCTGGGAACAGCTTTCGCATTTCATGTAAATTTTTTGTTTACACTTATGAGAAATGCGACCTATGCAATCGTATTTTCCACCGGGCTGTATTTTATCAACGAGGAATTTCTTTCCCTTTATGTTTTAGTGATTATAGAAGGATTCGTACTTGGAATAATGATTAATTGGGTATTTCACGATGGAATTCGATCAAGGTTCTACCTCAAATCCACAGATGCCGATGTACGCCAGCATCTTCTAAACCAGCTTTCAAAACTTGTTTATCCTCATCAGCTTGAAAGAATTAAACAAGGTGAAGAGCTTGAAAGCACCATGCCACTCAAAGAAGGCAAAGCTATCGTCAATGTTTTTGATGTGCAGCGCTCCAGTGAAATTCGACATGAGAAAACTCAGGAGTTTTTTATGTCGGTCTTCCAGTCTTTCTTACAGGTATGCATGAATGGGTACGAACACAACCCTTTAAGATCGCGTGCCTTTCGACTGAAAGAGACAGGGGATGGTTTTATCAGTGCAATTGGCTATCCTTTTCTACCTGTGGATTCCAGATCGCTAGCAGATAGCGCAGTTTCTACTGCACTTCTGATGTTTGATGCGTTTAATCGGGAAGTCGAGAAATTCAACTATTCACGCCCGATTAAAGCAGCGATGGGGTTAGCTTATAACTCGGTTCAGGGAACCTTCCAAAGTGGCGGAATCCGATCTTATGATCTGTTTGGTGATGCGTTAATTCAGGCATCCAGATATGAAGAATTGCGCAAGAATCCAGTGCTTTGGGACCTGATGAAAGCTCACGCGAAGAAAAGAAATATAGAACATTTTCATATACTTATAGTGCAGGAAGTAATATATAACTCATTGAGTCCCAGCTATCGAGATCTGTTCATAGAAATCAATCTGCGGGATGAAATTCTCCTGAAACACAATTTCGAAATGATGTATGACAAGGACGCAAATTTCATATACTTTCACATTCTGGAGTGATTCCGTCAGCACTCGTCTTGTGACCAGGCCGTAACTATCGGCATACCCTCTTCATTCACCAAAACCTTCAAATTAATCGGTTTGCAGCAAACTGCACAATCTTCTATGTACTCCTGATCTGACACTGAGCAATCGGCAACTATTTGTACTAACTCGCCGCAATACGGACATTGAATTTCGACCAGATCCTGTAACAAGTTCACGAACTCACTTCGGTGAGAAGAGGCTTATTGGAGAAAAATGCTGCTAGATTGCTTATGACGAGATTACCCATTGCTCGTCGAGTCTCTACCGTCGCACTACCGATATGTGGAAGTAACACTACATTATTCAATTTTGTCAGTTTCTGATTAGTAAGCGGTTCGGTCTGATAAACATCGAGTCCGGCTCCGGCGATACAGCCCGACTCAAGCGCACTGACAAGGTCAGATTCATTGACACTCGAACCTCGTCCTACATTGATAAAAATCCCGTCAGGGCCAAGCGCGTTAAATAAGGAGTTATCTATCAGATCTCTGGTTGCATCACCACCTGGCAGCATGCATAACAGAATATCCGAATCCTGCGCCAATTCCACCATGGAAGCGCAGTATTCGTAGTCTATCTGCTTGCGATTGCGGTTGTGATAAATAATACGCATCTTGAACGATTTGGCACGTGCGGCGATTTCTTCACCTATGCGACCCATTCCCAATATGCCCAGAGTCTTGCCAGCCAAGCTGTTACCAAATGGAAATTGAGATTTCTCCCAATTGCCACTTCTTACGAATTTATCAGCATTAACCAGATTTCGCGTTGTCGCGATAATTAATCCTAAAGCTAAATCTGCCACCGCATCGTTGAGTACATCAGGAGTGTTTGTGACATGAATGTTGCGCTTCTTTGTCACGGAAAAATCAATTGCATCGACGCCGACGCCAAAACAGCTGATTATTTCCAGCGAACCGAGTTGATAGACCACCGGATCACAGTGCCAGGAGGCCGTCGCGGCGGCACGGCAAGTGCCAGATAACTGCTGAATATATGAGAGTCTATCGTCTTCAGGAATTTGGTAGAGCTTATGAGTTGTGTAAGTATTCTCAAGTTTTTCTATGGTTTCTGGGTGAAACGTATTTACAAGTATTAGTTGATTGGTTTTTGCCATGTGAGGTTGGGCCCGGAGTCCATGGATTGGTAAGGCAAGCGTTACGATTGAGAAGATTCTCAGGCAAACAATACCTAATATCAAGTAATGCACCGCATCGCTTGCGCGCATTGCATAAAATCCGTAGATTTGGCCTTCAGCCGGTTATTGATCCATTAACTTATGAACAACAATCTTCAAACCCTGCGAATGTTACCCGCCGTTGATAAAGTGCTCATGCGGGACGAACTTGTAGATTTGATTCAGACTGTGGGGCATGACTGGGTCAAATTAAAAATTCAGAGTGAACTCGAACAGCTTAGGAAGGAAATCATATGTGGCGGGGAAGGTGTCAGTGAACGAATTTCCGAATCTGATTTCCTTGAAAACCTTTGCCATTCTATTATCGAGTCCATCGAGTATGATGCCAAAGGTTCACTTGTTTCTGTATTCAATCTCACCGGCACAGTTATCCATACCAATCTGGGCAGAGCGGGTTTAACCGCTGAAGCGATTATTGCGCTGCAGCATGCAGCCGTGCGCCCCTTGAATCTCGAATATGATCTTGAAACAGGCGCTCGTGGTGATAGAGACAGTCACATCGAATCTATTATCTGTGAATTAACTGGCGCGGAGGCTGCGACAGTCGTGAATAACAATGCTGCTGCTGTTGTTCTTGTGCTGAATTCACTTGCAAAACAAAGAGATGTTTTGATATCCAGAGGCGAGCTGGTAGAGATCGGAGGTGCATTCCGTATACCCGAGGTTATGCAAAGTGTTGATAGTCATTTAGTGGAAGTCGGCACGACCAATCGTACTCATCTTGCAGATTATGAGATGGCTATTTCCGAACGCACTGCGCTTTTAATGAAAGTTCATACCAGTAATTATGAAATCAGGGGGTTCACTAGCGAAGTGGCAGAAAGTGAGCTCGCAAAACTTGCTCATGCGCACGAATTGCCTTTTGTGAGTGATTTGGGAAGTGGAACGTTGCTTGATATGAGCCAGTACGGGTTGCCCCGTGAGCAGACAGTTAAGGAGGTAGTGCAGGCCGGTGCTGATCTGGTTTGTTTTAGCGGCGATAAGCTGTTGGGTGGTCCACAGGCGGGATTGATCGTAGGGCGGAAAGACTTGATCGCCAGGCTCAAAAAGAACCCCTTGAAACGCGCTTTGAGGGTCGACAAGATTACGCTGGCTGCGCTTCAGGCCACATTAAGTCTTTACAGAAACCCTGAAACGTTATCTGCCAAGCTGCCAATTCTGATGGATCTCACCAGATCGCTAGCGGAAATAGACGCACTTGCCATGCGTATTCAACAGCCCTTGTCCGCCCATATTGAAGACGTAGCTACAGTTGAAATAGTCGATTGTCACAGTCAGATTGGCAGCGGTGCTCTGCCGTTGGATTTGCTGGAAAGCAAAGCGCTAAAGATCACTCCTCGCGCAACAAATTCAGGTGCAGATACAGCGCTACGAGCGCTGGCACATACCTTTCGCTCGTTACCGCGGCCGGTTATTGGCAGGCTCCATGATGGAAGTCTTTACCTCGATTTGCGTTGTTTGCGAGATGAGGATGAGTTTGTGGGGCAGTTGAAAAGTTGATAGTTACTCTCTGCAATCACGAGTAAGTGATTTTCACCGTCCCAAGTTTGAAGCAAACCAGTGATGCAATTGAGGCCGCGAGCATGAGGCAAAGCAGCGGATACACTGTGCCATTATAAATCACCGCTACTACCTGCGCTGCCGCTGCAGAAAAAGTCATTTGTAAGAATCCAGTAAGACCCGAAGCACTTCCAGCATAGCCAGGAAATTCGTTTATTGCTGCCGCCTGCGCATTCGGAAGAGTGATGCCATTGCCGAAAACTGCAAGGCTGATGGGTGCGAAGAGGGCAATCGGCTGGATTACGCCAAGCAGTTGCAGCGCTATGCAAAGAGCAATTCCCGTCACGCCAATGCACGCACCGATATATATCATGAAATCGTTGGATTTTCTTCGGCCGAAATGGCGGGCGACATAATTGCCAGCCATAAATCCTAAAGGAATCATAATAAAGTAGTAGCCGTATTCAGTGGGCGGTCTATTTAATACTGATACCATTATCTCGGGAGCAGCAGAAATAAAACTGAAGAACACCACGGATACGAAAGTTACACAGAACGCATAACCTGAGAATGCTCTGGATTGCAATAACTGCAAAAAGGTCAGCAGCATGGATTTTACACCTTGGAATGGAACGGGTTCCTTCAATGTCTCAGGTAAATTTGGTATCAGCAGCAGTGTTAACAGAAGCGTCAATCCGGCAGTAACCAAAAATACTGAATGCCATCCAAAGCGCAGCATTAATTCACCGCCCAAGGCGGGTGAGATCATCGGTAGAACCACCATCACCATAACCAATGTAGCAATAATTCTGGCAGCCTCTTGTGCGCCATATACATCTCGAATTATGGCGCGTGCTAACACGAGTCCTACAGCACCACCAAACGCCTGAATAAAACGGCCGACGATTAGCCAGAAGATAGAGTCAGTCAGCAGGCAAAAGATGGAACCGATGATTGTTATTGTCAGGCCCAGTAGCATTACCGGGCGACGACCGTATTTGTCAGACAGCGGGCCATAGAATAATGTGCCTAGTGCTATCGCCAGCATCGACAGGCTCAGGGTCAATTGCGCGATTTCATTACTAACAGCAAATGAGTCTTTGATAACCGGTATGGCAGGTAACAGTATCTGCATCGCTGAAGGCCCCAGCGCTGATGTCGCCGCCAAAAGAGCAATCATGGTGCCGGAAAATGCTTTCGTTCCTGACATGCGTGACCTGTAAATCAACCTCGAAGGCCGGAGTACGAATTAAGACAGAAATGACTCCGGAATGGACTTCAGCGATTCAGCAGGGCGTCAGAGTTTGACTGAGATTGTCCGTCCATTTGAGATCTAAGTATGACACTTGATCCGAGTAGAGCTGAACGCTGAGCTTTGCTGATATCGTACCCGAGGCCGAAGGTATGTCTGTGGAATTGTCGGCTAAGCTCCTGCGCGTTCCATTCACTACCCTGGCTTCCCTCGGGTTGCAGAGTATAACACGAGAGAATGTCTCCGCCTCGAGATTTCAGACAGGCAGACAAGTCCGGGCTGTTACTCAGTTCCAGTATCAGTCCGTTGTTGTCGAGATGAAATCTTGGTGAGCGTAGCAGGTAGCTCTCCATTAAATTAGTAAATTCCGAATTGTTGTGAGACACAGCCACAGGAATTGATAATTCGAGTCTGCGCAGGATGCTGGGGTCGAGTCGCAGGGCCCGTACATAATACTCATGTGCTGTGGCAAATTCGTCACTTTTCCAATGCGCTTCAGCTAAATGTGCGTTAATTCTTGCTCGCAACAAGACCTCCTCAGCTGGTAGTTGGCTGAGCGCAAGGGCGCCTGCTGATAGTATCTTGTTTATTTTGTTATCTAATGCGGCAATTTCGGTTGCGTAGGAGTGATAATACCCCTCATTCAACATGAAGGCGCCGTTATTTCTGGCCGTGTTTAGCACTGTTGTCATCACACCTGTGCCAATTAACTCTACAATTTCCGGTTCAATCCACTCCGGAATATGCACTTCGAGAGGAGCATACGGCCGCAAGCGATTTTGCAATACCTCAAAATTAGCAAACAATGAAGCTGCCCTGCGCTCGGCGCGCCATTGCCCAAGGCGATACTTGAGCGCGGCAAACTTGTTGCGTTGGCGTTCCAGCAAATCAGCCGATGCGCCTTGCTCAAGCGCAATCTGGTACTGAGTTTGATAAGCCATCATATTGAGTAGTGCAGCCAGGGAATTTTTCTGGGAGTCATCTGCGCTGTAAGAACCATTCCGATCGGGTTGGTTGAGTGAAGTAGTTGTGAGTTGAATGGCATCTTCCGCATATCCAGCCAGCAGCAGAAAGCTGGCGCTGACCAGGTAATGTTCTGCTCGATTCATGACGCTAACAATCGGCTCTTGGGATTCTCGCCATATCAGCATTCGATCAAGTGCCAGTCGTGCATCATCAAACCGCCCCTGGTTCATTGTCAGATACATTTTGTAAATCCAGGGGTCAGCGACGCTATCAGGGTTTAGATAGCGCGTCGCTCTGTCCAGATAGCCTTCAGCTTCTGCAAATTTCAAAAGTGATAGTGATACTTCTGAAGCATTGCTCAAATAGACCGTATCAGTATCGTCTGTGTTCTCGTCATTAATGGTCTGATCGCAAGCGGACATGGATTCTATGGGTTGCAGGCTCGCAAGTTCAACAGCACAGAGTGTATTCCACGCCCGAGCCCGCTCTCTCTCATTCGTGCTGCTATCGAGTACACGATTGGCGCTCTCCCGCGCCAATTGATACTCCTTGAGTTTTATGAGCGGCCAGCCACGGAAAGACTCTACATCCTGCCCATATATCTGGTTGATTTTATCCAGATATTCCAAAGATTTGATCTGGTCACCCATGAGCTGATGAACATATGAAAGTTGGCTGAGGGTAAGATAATGCCATTGCAGATTGCCGGAATTAAGCGCGGCCTCCAGCGAGTTATAGTTAGTCAATGCTTCTGCCCGATTCAAGTGATAAAGCGCGCGTGGCATATTGCCTTCAATGGTCAATAGTACTTCTGAAAGCGCGAACTGCGCGGCAGGTGAATCAGGCTCGGCGCGCACCCACTGTTCGCTTAACTCGCGCGCTCTGACATTTGCCTTAACATTGAGAGCGTCACAGATTGCGAGCGCGCGTGGGTCAGAAATATCGCTGAACCCGAAACATAAGGGTAATTGGGGTGTGTTTATAGGGATATTGCTCAGATCATCCCCGGGATCCTGTTGCGCAAGGGTGATGCTGGAGGCGGTAGCCAGGCATATGATGCCTATAGGTACGATTAGCTTTGCCTGGTTCCGCATTCTTACCTCTAACTCAAAGTGCTCTTGGCCAGTCGTTCCATAGGCTCAGCCATGCACTCACGAAGTATCCTGGTCAATTCCGATACACCCGGTGCGAGCTCAATTCGATGACCGAGCACTCTAGGTAGCAGTAGTTCGATATCCGAGGCGCTGACATAGTCGCGGTTGCGCAAAGCGGCCGCTGCTTGCAGAGCTGGAAGCATCAGCACCATGCTGCGTGTTGAGTTGCCTTGCAAAACTCTGTCGTCATCGCGCAGGTTTCTGGAAATATCAACCAGTGCAGTTTTCACCGCAGGGCTAATCGTCACAAGTTCGTCTATGGCAGATCGCGCTGCCAGAACCTCGCTGCGCTTGACCGTTTGCGCAGAACCCAAGCCATCTCGCCTTTGTTTATAAGTATCGAGAACTTCTAGCTCAGCATCGCGCTCTATATGTTGCATCGTGATCTTGAACAGGAATCGATCCAGCTGAGGTGTTGGTAGGGGATAGGTACCCACAAGATCGAGTGGGTTCTGGGTGGCAATTACGAAGAACAGTGAGTCCAGAGGATAAGTGACGTTGTCCACGGTAACTTGTTTTTCACCCATCGCCTCGAGCATTGCTGATTGCACTTTTGGCGAAGTGCGATTGATTTCATCGGCCAGAACAACGTGAGCGAAAAGTGGACCGTGACGAAAATGGAAATTATTGCTGTTGCTGTCGAATACCGGTACTCCGGTGATATCGGACGGTAATAGGTCAGGTGTGAATTGAATGCGTCGAAATGGCACGATATCTCCTGCCGAATCCGCATGATCTTCATCACTCGCGATGGCTTCTCCGAGTGCTTTTGCCAATGTTGTCTTACCCGAGCCAGGGAAGTCTTCGAGTAGCACATGTCCGTCCGCAATCAATGCAATTACCGCTAGCTCAATAACGTCATCGCGGCCTAATACCTGGCTTTTAACCTTGGTAATCAGATTTTGCAGTGCCTGTGTAGCTGCCGCGAGATTGCTCGAAGCGTCGCTAGAACCTTCCTGCAGATCCTGGCTTGTTTTACTGGTAATTGGGGCGATGTTTTCTGATGACATATTGGTTTCTCGGTTACTACTTGGAACCTCGCGTACTTATCGGCTCATTAACCAGGGTGCGGGGTTGAGGAATGCAATGACACGTTGCCAACCACGGACATTGCTGTTGATTTCTGAGTAAATTGACTGACGTAGATCTGTCCAGTTTAAGTTGCTGCTTATTTTCGGGTGGGAATGCCCTAAAGCCTGCTGTAGATGGGCTTGTGTAAGCCTTGTAAACGTTGGAGTCATGGAACTTACGCGATTGGCAAACTCCTCTCGGCTCTCACCGTAATGGCGACGTATCCCCAGCCCAGCAAGATGATCAAGCACTGCTCGATACGAACACAAGTATTGCTCACTGGCAGCAGCGCGGGTGGGTATCCAGTGTCGGTAGAGCTTGATCAGGTAGGCGCTGATAATAGCGGCTAGTAAGAGCAAAGCAATGGTACGTGACAAGGCTTGCCACGGAATAGAGGACTCACGTTGAGAATCAAGAAATTCATTAAATGACGTTTCATTGCGCAACATATCACCCAACAACTGTTGGAGGCTGTCTTGCGGATCAGTTGTCATGTCAACCAGTGTTTGTTGAGGGGCAGGATCGACAATTACCCATCCCACGCCCTCAAAATATATTTCGGGCCAGGCGTGGCCGTGAATAGCCTGAACCAGAAGGGCGGATCCACCTGCGCGATTGGCTTCCGGTACCGAATATCCGATTCCAACGCGAGCTGGAATGCCAATACTCCGATACATATAAGTCGCTGCGAATGCAAAATGCATGCAATAGCCGGTGAGATCACCAAACAAGAAAGATGCCGCGGGGTCATCTTCGTATGCGTGTTCATTTTTCAGACTGTAGATGCCATTCTCGTCCAGATAGGATTTAATGGCCCAGGCTTTTGCAAAAGGATCGTTTGCATATTGTGGACGCAGGTTTCTTGTGAGTTCAGTAGCAAGTTGCAAGTAACGTGGATCATCTGGTAGCCGCAGGTATTCTTCCAGCACCTCATCACTCCACTGAGGATTTCCAGCCTGACGGCCGAGCAGATAATCGAAATCATACTCAGGTGCCAGCGAATAGGCATCGTATGTGCGCTTGAAGCGCAGGTTGTTGGGGTTGGGTGTGTTTTCGTAAGCGATTGGGCTGGTCAGTCCAAAGGGGTTGCGATGGGAAACGAGCATGCCAATTGTCGTTCTCACGGGCACCCTTTGATCGTTAGCTTCAGGCAAGAGGCGCGCCTCATTGCGATCGTTCGCAAAACCCCTGATCAAATCCCGATCCATATCATCTCGAGTTGTGAAATCCAGCATTCGGCCATTGAATTGGGAATAAGCTGATTCGCGAAAATAGTAAGAGCCGTTTAAAGGCGCATAGTCATCTCGAAACACCACGACTGCCACAGGCGCTTCCTTGTCGCTCGCATCATTCTCGCTGTCGCGGAATGGGTTGTCCTGCTGTGCACCAGCTCCCATTTGTTCCTGACCGGTAAGGCCTAGATCATTTGTCAGTTGGGGAGTAGGCAAGCCAAACATTCTGACGTATATCAGTAATGAGAAGCATAACAAACCGAGCACTGCCAAATGGTATGGCAGGCGACGCCTGTTATTCTCGTTGATCAACAACGCAGAGAGTAAAAGCACGGCGGCACAACCAATGCCCATTAGTATTGCTGCAGGATCGATCCCTCTGACAAGCGCAAAATCACCTATCAGGAACGGTCGATGGATCATGCCGTTGCGATGGGCGGCCAGAGTAATCACGAATGCACTCGCAACGAATACAATCTCCAAAATAGCGCCGAATCCCATGCGGTGTGCACAAGTTCTTAAGGTAGCTGTAATAGCAAGGCTCACGCCAAACCATGCCATTGCCTCACCCAGATTAAAGACCGCGATGGGCGATAAGAGTGCGGGCAAAACCTCGGTGCCGGTGATGAGGTTGGCGCTTGTGAGGCAAGCAATTGCGATCATGAGAGCCATCGTAATAATTGCCAAGCTACTCAGTTGATTAAGAGGGTGGTGGTTAATTCGGGTATCTATAATAATTGCTGCAACGAGGCATCCTGCTATAGCCGCATAGGTTCCGGCAGTAACTGTTAAGGACAAGCTCACTACCCAAAAGCTGCTGGCCAGGATCAACGCCCTAATCCAGGAGCTACTCGCGTGGTAACTAGAATTGTCAGTTGTGCCTTTCATTCAACTCTCATTCGCGGCCTGAAGGAAGCAGGCGCGCTCTGGTACTATCGAAGTCAAAAATAGTAATTCAGACTCTTCGCATAGCCTGGTCAAAATAGTGGCCTGTTTTACGATCAATTAACAGGATTGATTCTACTAACTGGCCGATTTCGGTCAACAAGCGTCGCATCTCTTCTACTGACCCCGCGGCTTGCTGTATGCCGGTGGTTGGCGCGGATTTACGCAATAGCAGGCGCTGCCAGGCTGACACCTGTCCCGCATCACTAAATCCATCGGTTGCCAGAATGAGTGTAAAGTGACCGGATTTATGTTGCATCGTATTCTTCAACAACGGAAAAGATTCGCTGAATTCAGCTGCAGCAAAGATAAGACAATGCGTGCCCATTTGTGCAGAACTGGATCTCAGAAAGTCATCCAGTCCGTATGGGTGTGGGGTCTTGATGGCACGTGATGCTGCTATGGCCTCCAGCGCCGCTGGCAGGTTGTGGCACGGAGTCTGCGTGCCATCTGCGCCAAATAGCCAGTCATCGCCCAGTGCGCCTGATTCCAGTGCCATTCTTGCAGTGGCAGCGGCAGCTTCATCGTTCGGGCTACTCAACAGGTACGCGAGAGTGCGTTGGCTATGAAAAACACTTTTTTCTGCCAGGCGGACATTCAGTTGCCTGTTGCGTGCATAAGCTTTCCACATAATATTACGTACTGAATCACCGGGGACGTATGGCCTGATCTCCATACGATCGCCTTCAGGATCTCCAGCAGGATTGGGTATACCATCTTCGGACGTCATGGATCGTAGTGCAGGCGCCTGCTTCAGGTGATTGATTTGAGGTAAGACCAGGCATTGCCGAAGTTCCTTCATGCGCCAGGAAAACCGACAAAAACCCAGCACATCGGCTACCTTGAACTGGCGAATAATGTACTCGGTTTTACAGCGTTTACTGGGTACGATTTCTTCTACCAACTCGTCCTTTGGTCCTGCACTGACTCGTGTTGTGACTGCGTCTGGATAGATTACTTGCCACGATAATTTAACCAGCGGGAAGATGTGAATGGGCGGTGCGGTAAATCCGGATTCATTGGGGAAGCCAGCTTCAAGCCGGGACTCTTTGACTGGGGATTTGATTCTGGTGTGGGCGACTACCCTGCGCTGAATTAACAAGCCACTTATGACTGAGCAAAACAAACAAAAAATAAGTATAGCAAGGGCACAGATAGCAAGAGCAAAGACTACGAGATCCATATTCCCATAGCCATATATCATGAGAGTTCCTGCACTGATCAGCAGGGTTAGACCCCCTTGTAAAGTAAGTGGAAACATGCCGAAGAAGTGATGAAGGCTCGAGGCTATTGCTGAGCGGCTGAGCAGTGAACTGGATTTTAATTGCATATTGCCTTCAGTCAGCTCACTGGCCCTGGATTAATAACAATTTTGGTATTAATCGAGTTGGCAATGAAGCACGCTTCATGCGCGGCATGATGAATATCATTTATTAAATTGGTCAGGTCTTCATCTGCATTTTGACAAACAATGCTTGGGCATAACTGGACTTCCGTGATCGCAATTTTTCCTTCATCATTGTGAGCCATCTTTCCGATCGCGCGGTCTTCATATGAATCAACTAGCAAATTCCGCTCTACAGCTATACTGAGGAAAAACAGCATGTGGCACGAGGCGATGGAAGCCACAAAAGCTTCTTCTGGATCGACGGCAGCTTCACTGGACCATGGCAAAGGTACGATGTGCGGAGAGGCGCTTGCTTTTACTTTGACACCTTCATCAAACTGCCAAGTGTGCTCACGTGAATAATTATTACCAAGAAAATCCTGATTCTGCCGTCGCCAATGGATGGTTGCAATGTGTTCGCTCGCCATGTCAATTCTTGTCTGAGTGTATACGAACAGTTGAAGCGGGATATTTATTCAACAATGCGGCAGATCTGGTAGGGCGCGGTAACAATTCACCATTACAGTTGGGGCAGACTTTATGTAACTTCACTTCTGCACAATTCGTGCAAAAGGTACACTCAAAAGAGCAGATGTACGCTCCAGCCACTTGCGCATCGAGATCGCAATCGCATAATTCACAATTGGGTCGCAGCTCCAGCATGAGATCAGTCCTTATTAGCCCGATTATCAATGAGCTGATCTACCACCGCCGGGTCTGCAAGAGTGGTGGTGTCTCCAAGATTTTCCAGTTCATTTGCGGCAATCTTTCGCAATATACGTCGCATGATTTTTCCGGACCTGGTTTTGGGTAAACCCGGTGCGAACTGTAGTATTTCTGGTTTGGCGAATGCGCCTATTTCCTTGCTGACAAACTGAATGAGTTCATTTTTAAGTGCGTCTGATTCCTCGACACCGTGCATCAGAGTCACATAGGCATAGATACCCTGACCCTTAACCGGATGAGGGTAGCCTACTACTGCGGCCTCCGCGACATCGTTATGCAACACTAATGCACTTTCAACTTCTGCAGTGCCGAGCCTGTGCCCAGAGACATTGATCACATCGTCGACTCGTCCTGTTACCCAGTAGTAGCCGTCAGCGTCGCGTCTGGCGCTGTCCCCAGTGAAATAGTAACCCGGGTAGGTCTTGAAATAGGTATCTATACAACGTTGGTGGTCTCCAAACACGCTACGAATCTGGCTGGGCCAACTCTGGCTAATTACCAGATTGCCGGTGGCAGCGCCTTCCAGTTCAGCCCCATCTGCATCCAGTAGCGCCGGCTTGACGCCGAAAAAAGGCAAAGTGGCAGATCCAGGCTTGAGTGGGGTTACGCCGGGAATCGGTGTAATCATGATGCCACCTGTTTCAGTCTGCCACCAGGTATCAACAATAGGGCAGCGCAAATTGCCGACGGTCTGGTAATACCACTCCCAGGCCTCCGGATTAATGGGTTCGCCGACAGAACCCAGCAGTCGCAGGGATTCTCTGGATGTGCGTTCAACTGGCTCATTTCCAGCGCCCATCAGGGCTCTGATAGCCGTTGGTGCAGTATAAAAAATATTAACTTTGTGTTTGTCCACAACCTGCCAGAAGCGACTTGCATCTGGATAAGTTGGTATGCCTTCGAACATGAGAGTGATTGCGCCGTTAGCAAGTGGACCGTACACGATATAGGAATGACCAGTCACCCACCCAACATCGGCAGTACACCAATAGACATCACCTTCGTGATAATCAAAAACGAATTTATGAGTAATTGCCGCGCCGAGCAAATATCCCGCGGTGGTGTGTAAAACACCCTTGGGTTTGCCCGTAGAGCCAGAAGTGTACAAGATGAATAGTGGATCTTCGGCATCCATCATTTCAGGTTCGCAATCTTTACTGGCATTCTCGGTGGCTTTGACATAACACACATCGCGTTCTTCATTCCAGGGCACATCAGCATGAGTACGCCGCACGACAAATACCGTGTTCACATTTGGACAATTTTCCAGTGCTTCATCGACATTGGCCTTTAGTGGAATTATCCGCCCCCCACGCACACCTTCATCTGCGGTGATGACACAACGACAATCAGAATCGAGGATGCGATCCTTAATGGACTCTGGTGAGAACCCCCCGAACACGACAGAATGAATTGCACCTATTCTTGCGCAGGCAAGCATTGCATACGCGGCCTCGGGTACCATTGGCATGTAAATGCATACCCGGTCGCCTTTTTCAACGCCGCGTGCTTTTAGCGCATTGGCCAGGCGACATACATGTTCGTGCAGTTCCCGAAAAGTGATGTGTTTATCTTGATCTGGCTCGTCACCCTCCCATATAATGGCTGTTTGGTTTCCACGTCGATCCAGATGTCTGTCTATACAGTTGTAGGAGGCATTAAGTTGTGCGCCAGAAAACCAGGATGTCTTAGCGGTCGCGAAATCACTTTCCACCACTTTCTTCCAAGGTTTGTGCCAATGCAGTAGTTTTCCGGCCTGTTCAGCCCAGAATTCATCAGGAGAGTTGATAGATTGCTGATACATAGCCTGATACTGCTCGATATCCAAATGACTTCGAGCAGCAGTTGAGTCATCCACCTGGTAGATTTTGTCTTCTGACATCTGATTTCCTGTCCTTGCGCCTTGCCACACTTAAAACTGACCGAGCGCTAAAAAATGTCCGACGCCCTTATTGAGCGGGCTTTTTGAGAGTATAAAGGGTTGATCAGTATGCCTTAAAGGCTGAGGGTGCTCAACATGAGCGAGACAGCAAGAATCGCGAATTTAAGGTGCCAAATCAATCCGGATATTGTCGATTAGTCTGGTTCCTCCAATAAAGGCTGCTGCCAGCACTGCCAGTTCCTTGTCATCTTCTGATGGCGGTTGCAGGGTGTGCGCGTTACAAATGCCCACATAGTCCGTGCGCAAACCGTGGTTCTGGAGTTTTTCAGCAACACTTTGTTCCAGTCGCTCAAAATTGCGTTCACCTTGCCTGATGTGTTGTTCGCATTCCGTAAGAGTTTTGTAAAGGTTGCTGGCCAGTTCTCTGTCCTTCTCACTCAGATAACCATTCCTGGAGCTAAGTGCCAGTCCATTTTTATCGCGCTGGGTTTCAACACCGATAATTTCTATATCCAGGGCCAGATCCGTTGTCATCTTCTTGATCAAGAGAAACTGCTGATAATCTTTCAGGCCAAAGCAGGCTTTGTCGGGTTGGCAGATGTTGAATAGTTTATTTACGACTGTAGTGACTCCGTCGAAGTGGCCTGGCCGACTGCTACCACAAAACCTCATTCCGAGATCGGGCACATGTACGGTGGTGTGCTTTTCCAGACTTGCTGGGTATATTTCCGACACTTCTGGTGCGAACAAAATGGTACAGCCTATTTCCTCTAGCGCTTTAGAGTCCTGCATTAATGTGCGCGGATAATTGTCGAGATCTTCCCCGGCGCCGAACTGCAGTGGATTAACAAAAATTGAAGTTACAACGCAATCGCATAACTTTTGCATTGTCTTGACTAAGGCCAGATGGCCGTCGTGTAAATTTCCCATGGTGGGAACCAGTCCGATGCATTTTCCTGACTCGCGTTGCGCGTTGAGACTGGCCGTTAGCTGGGCTCGTGTTGTAGCTAATTCCATCGTTTGGTTCGCCTAGTTAAAACTGTGTTCAGGCCCTGGAAAACTGCCCGTCTTTACAGCTTTAACATATGCTTCAATAGCGCCGGGTATTCCACCCTTGGAGTCTGTGAGGAAATTTTTCACAAATTTGGGTGTAATTGGAGATACCCCCAGCACATCGTGCAAAACCATGATCTGGCCTGTAGTTTCAGGCCCAGCCCCAATGCCAATCACCGGGATATTCAGCTGCTCTGTGATGGTTTTTGCTAATTGTTGTGGCACGCATTCGAGTAGTAATAAACTCGCTCCCGCATCTTGTAATAATTGTGCTTCTTCTATTATCGCGTGCGCCTGTTCAGTATCTCTGCCTTGCACATGAAATCCCCCAATGCGATTGACCGATTGTGGGGTCAATCCCATATGTGCACATACAGGAATGCCGCGTTCCGCGAGTAGGCGGGTGGTGTTCGCTATCCACGCACCTCCTTCCAATTTGACAATATGGGCACCAGCGCGCATCAGGGCTGCAGCATTTTCCAGTGTCTGGACCTCCGATGAGTAGCTCATGAAGGGCAGGTCTGCCATGAGCAGTGCACCGCGATTGCCGCGCTTCACGCATTGCATGTGATAGATCATATCGGCCATGGTGACTGGCAGCGTGCTGTCATGACCCTGTAAAACCATACCCAGTGAATCTCCAACAAGTATGACTTCAACGCCCGCTTTACTGAGAATCTCGGCAAAACAGGCGTCATAAGCTGTCAGGCAAACGAATTTTTCACCCTTGGCCTTAATCTTGTTGAGCGTAGTCAGGGTTGTTGTGCTCTGGGTTTGTGTGCTCATTTAGGAATGGTATCCGGGGCAGGTATGACGCTGCAAGGACTAATAAGAATCAGAATCCCGATTAAAGCAGGGCGGGGCGCGGATTGAAGTAGTTGGTTCCGCTGGGCAAGGTCAGAATGTAATCAACCAGTTGCTGATAATCGGTTTCATTGTTCACCAGATCAATGTCTGAAGTATTGACGATCAACAATGATGTTCTGTCGTAGTAATGAAAAAACTCAGTGTAAGCCTGATTCAGGTCTTCAAGGTATTCCAATTCTATCAATTGCTCCGCATCCACGCCGCGTTTCTGGATTCGATCAAGCAGTACTTCAGTAGGCGCTTGTAAATAGATCACCAGATCGGGCTTCGGAGCGTCTATGGTCAAATGCCTATAAACATTCGAGTAAAGTTCATATTCGTCAGCATCAAGATTGAGTTCTGCGAATAGCTGATCCTTGTCGATGAGAAAATCAGCAACTCGTACTGGTTCGAACATATCATTCTGGCGCATATCCTGGATCTGCTGCGTGCGCTGAAAGAGGAAAAATAACTGAGTAGAAAGTGCGTGCTGTCTGGGGTTGCGATAGAATCTGTCCAGAAATGGATTTTCATCAGCCCGTTCGAGCAGTAGTTCATAATTAAATGTTTCTGCCAGACGCTTGCTCAAGCTGGTTTTGCCCACACCTATCGGGCCTTCTACGGCGATAAATCTGGGTGGATTCATTGAGCTCTTGAATTGCGACATCAAAGTTAGTTGTTATCTGGTTTGCGTTTGCGGCGTCGCCGGCTACGTTCTTTCTGCCCCGACAGGGCAGCGATCATGTCTTCCTGGCGCTTTGTATCACCGATTTGAAAGTCCGTCCACCACTGACACAGTTCGTCCAGCGGTTCACCTGAGTCCCTTCTTAGCAGCATAAAGTCATATGCGGCTCTAAATCGTGGATGTTTGAACGCACTACGAATTGTTCTGCGAGTATGGCGCTCAAGGCGAAGCTGCGATTCCCATATTTCACGAGCGGCAAGAGTAAAGCGCTTTGGTATGGAAGTGAATTGCAATTGCTCCTGGATCACTTCGTTTGCATGTGTGACCAGCGCTGGCCCAATATTGCTTTCGTTACTCTTTGCGCGTTGTAATCGCTTTTGCAAGACGGGCCATAGTAATGCCGCAAATAGAAATGCGGGAGTCACAGGTTTTTCCTGTTCGATTCTGCTATCGGTATTACGTAGTGCCAGCCAAACCAGGCGGGTAGCAGGTTCATCGTGTTGGTGCATCGCTTCAATAGTTGGAGCAAACAAGTATTTCCCAATATTGTAATTGGTGAGCAGGCGAAATGTTGACTCTGCTTTACCTCCCAACAAAAGTTTCAGCGTCTCATCAAATAACCTGGCAGGGGAAACTGATTCAAGCAGGGATGCCAGTTTATTTATCGGCTCTTCTGTCGTGGCTTCTATTTTGAAATCAAGCTTGGCGGCAAACCGTATGGCTCGTAGCATGCGTACAGGATCTTCGGTATAGCGCTCAACAGGGTTTCCGATCATACGCAATGATTTATCTTTCAGGTCTGCCAGTCCGCCGCAAAAATCGAGCACACGAAAACCATCGATAGTGTAGTACAGTGCATTGACCGAGAAGTCTCTACGCCACGCGTCTTCATCGATATTGCCATATACGTTGTCACGCAGGAGCATGCCGCTAGTGGAGTGGGCCGAGTCAAGACCGCGAATCTTGCGTCGCGACTGATGATCTTCAATTTCAGTGCTTTTTTCTGGAGGCGCCCTGAATGTGGTTACTTCGATAATTTCCCTGCCAAATCTGATATGCACGATCTTGAATCTGCGGCCGATAATGCGCGCATTCCGAAACAATGAGCGCAGTTGTTCGGGGGTTGCATCTGAAGCAATATCAAAGTCTTTGGGTTGACCGCCAAGCAGCAAGTCGCGTACACCACCACCTACAAGGAAACCATGGAATCCAGCGTCTTTCAGTGTGTAGAGTACTTTCAGGGCGCCACGCGAAATCTGTTGACGGGAAATGCAGTGATTATCTCTTTCAACAATCTGGGCGCGCTCAATGCCTGGCAGGGTTATATCTTCAGCCATGATCGGCCGCTTCTATTGTTATGGAACAGCAACTGCACGCTGCGGACAGCGTCCGGAAGGAAGTGCTGGCGCGGTCAGAATTCGTAATCATGCAAAAAAAGAAAGGCAATTTGGGTGTCTGAGTTAATTCATGAAGGCGCAATGATACACCTTCGCGTTGAGATTGAAATGGCTGCGATTCAGAAGGTATGAAGGTCTTGGGGGGCAGATACAAAACGGGGGTGTTAAAAACACCCCCGTTTAAAATCTAGTCTTTTTCTTATTATTTAATATTTATCTTTATTATTATTGTTATTCGGTTGCCAAATCCGGCACCGCATAAGCAGAAGGTGGTGAATATGTGGTTCAGTAACAACCTATTACTGGGAGTCCCACAAACCCGACCTTATTATTATTAAATGCACTAACCTTAGTTCTTAAACTCAGTAATGCTATTTTTGTTTTTATTAGGACTTATTATTATTTTTTATTGTTATTATCAGTTAATACTACAGCATTTAGTGTGCCAATAAACAATTATTTTTTGATATCAGGCACTTAACTAATTGAATAATCAGTTCTCGATTTTTGCACCCCAATTTTGTTACTTATTCTCACCAAAAAGTGTGTAGATTGGTATCAGTAACATTTTTCAGAATTGTAATATAGGGCTGCGACCCAGTAATGATACGGTGTTCAGCAACAATGGTGTGAGCAGATTGCCTGCCTAGCTGGCCTGTTTCTTCTTGCGTGGGATTCCGAATCTTTGGCGTCTTTCCCACAAGCACTTTCGACTGATACCCAGCTTTTTTGCCAGTTGCGTTTCGTTCATGGAATCCTGATGTTCCAGAACGAAGCGTTGAAAATAATCCTCCAGTGATAAGTCTTCGACTTTCTCCATGCTCACTGGCAATATTTTTCTACCTTCATGCCCTTCATCTGCAGGGGCCTGATCATGGTCTGTGTCGATCGCCAGGAGTTCTTCTCCGATTACTTTGGATTCTGCGAGGACCACTGCACGTTCGATGGCATTCTCTAATTCTCGTACGTTGCCCGGCCAGGAATAGTTGGCAATCGCCTGGCTGGCCTGTGGGCTGAATTCGAGACGCGCTGTTTTTAATCTGCTGCATGTGCGCTGCAGAATGGCTTCGGCCAGTTCGAGGATATCTTCACCACGGTCACGTAGTGGTGGAATTAGCAGCGTCATAACATTGATGCGGTAATAAAGGTCTTCGCGAAATGCTCCGTCGATAACCAATTGCTTTAGATCCCTGTGGGTAGCGGCTACGAGTCGTACATCCACCTTTTTCGATTGTACCGAACCTACTTTGCGAATTTCATTTTCCTGCAGAACACGTAAAAGACGTGCTTGCGCCTCGAGCGGCAGTTCCCCGATCTCATCGAGGAACAATGTGCTGCCATTAGCTGCCTCAACCAGTCCAGTGCGAGTAGCTGTCGCACCGGTAAAGGCTCCTTTTTCGTGTCCGAATAGTTCGGATTCGATCAGGTTCTCCGGAATGGCGGCACAGTTTACCGAGATCATTTCATTACCCTGGCAGTTGCTCAGGTTATGGATGGCTCGGGCAACCAGCTCCTTTCCGGTACCTGATTCGCCGTTTATCAATACGGTGGAATTGGTTTGTGCAACCTTGCGCAATCTGCGAAATAGCTCAAGCATTTGCGGGCTGCGCCCGATCATGCCATGTATTTGAGGTTCGTCATCCTCAACTGCTTCGGGTCGTGGCGGTCGGGCGGGACCGCGTTCGCGGATTATCTTGGCAACCGACTCGAGTAACTCGTTATGCTCGAATGGTTTGGCAATATAGTCGACAGCACCCATTTTCATTGAATCTATTGCAGACTTGATGCTGGAGTAGCTGGTCATGATGAGAACCGGGGTTTTGGTCGCTTTAATCAGGTCGGTGCCGGGTGCACCTGGCAGTCGCAGGTCGCTGATAATGACATCAAACTCATCCATGTCAAAATTCTCCAGCGACTCCCTCACAGAGCCAGCCTCGCTGACAGAATATTCATGGCGTTCGAGCAGCCGCTTGAGTGCTGTTCGAATTATGGCTTCATCTTCGACTACTAATACTTGATTCATGGTAGACATGACACTGTTATCAATTATTTCTCAAAACGCGTGGACTATACGAAATCATGTTAACTGTTTTCATCCACATAGATTGGAAATCTCAGTATCAACTGCGTTCCTGTTCCTTTGGATTGGTTCACTGGGCTGATTATATCAATATCTCCATGTAAATCTTCAACTATACTAAATACCAGTGAAAGACCCAGCCCGGTGCCTTCTCCGGCTTCCTTGGTAGTGAAAAACGGGTCAAACACCCGATCCCGGATAGCTGCCGGGATACCAATACCTTCGTCTGTTATCGAAATAAGTACCTGCTCTTCTTGTTCGGAAGCCGCAAGATAGACGTCTGCCGGAAGTTGGCTGGCATCACGGGCATTGGTAATCAAGTTGATCAGAACCTGCAGCATGCGCTGAAAATCGCCGCGCATAACGACATCTGGCTCACAGTCGATGTGGATCGCGAGATTTTGGGTTTTCTTGTCTAAGGAAACGAGGGTTTTGGCTTCTTGCATACAATCCGCAATATTGACTTCGACGTAGCTCTGCTGACTCGCTCCTGTTCCTGCATGGGCAAAATTCACCAGCGACTGGAGAATTTTCGATGTACGGTCTGTTTGTTCAATAATTTGCTGCGCCAGGATGTTTAGTTCTCTATCCTGGTATTCATCTCGAATTGTCTGTGCGAGGCAGGCAATACCCGTTATCGGGTTACCAATTTCGTGCGCGACACCCGCCGCCAATCGACCTATAGATGCCAGGCGCTCGCTGTGTGTCAGTCCGGCTTCAAGTAATTCTGTTTCAGTGACGTCTTCAAGCAGAATAATTGTGCCTTCGTGGCTGGAGTCCAGTTTTGATGATTTCTCAATTCGCGCTTTATGCAGATTGATCACCTTCTTCTGTCCATTTAACTCGAAGTAGTGTTTTGCCGACTGGACATTTTTCTCTTCAATAAAATCCATTAGCAGAGAAAGCCAGGGTTCCTTCAACTCGCTTAATTGTGAACCAACCACGTTACCTTCATCTATTCCGGTAAATTCTTCCATGGCCCGGTTCCACATAATGATTTCTGTGTCGAAAGTTAGCGAGCAAACGCCTAAAGGCAGATCGAGCAGAATTTGCCTGTGGTAACGCCGAAGATTGTCGAGGTCAGCAGCCATGCCGGATAAATTGCTGCGATAGGCCTCGATTCGATTCTCGATTACATTGAGGTCTGCACTGCCATGTTCTGAAACGATGCTGTACGGCAAGTAGCCGTCAATTAATTCCCTGGCGATGGACGGGCCAAGCAGGCCTGATAGGTTTGCTTCAAGTTGAGCGCGCAACAAACGCATCGCATATGGTCGATTATCATCACGTCCAATATTCAGATCTTTTAACGCCTGAAGCACTTCGCGAGTTGCTGTCTGATCTCCGAGTGGTTTGCTCAGGCTCTTGATGAAATCTTCGGGAGATTTTGCCACGAGACCGCTACGTTTGCGTCTTTTTATAGTATCCAACGTACAGGTGTCGGCGGAGCTGCGTTCCTCGTCGGAAGTCGAGGAAAACCAGGAAACTCCAACAAAGCATAGGCTGTTGGCAATCAGGGAAAGCGCCGCGAGTTCACGCCAGTTAATGTCCCCAAGCGTCAGAATTTCTGCATTTGTAAAAATGGGTAGCATCAGAAACGCGAACCAGATTCCGACGCCAACCAGGAGCCCGGTCATAAACCCTTTTTTGTTGCCCTGGGGCCAGTAAAGAATTGAAACGATACCTGGCAAGAACTGCAGTCCCGCAGTGAAGGCAACCGTACCAATTAGTTCAATACTTGCTCTGTCATCGGGTAAATAGTGAAAAAGGAATCCGGCCCAGATTAATGCGGTGATGAGCAATCGGCGGCGCCAGAGTAACCAGCGATAGATATCATGTTTTCCTGTTGGTTGCTGGATTGGCAAGATCAGGTGGTTCAGGCACATATTGGACATGGCCAGAGTTATGACAATAATCAGCCCGCTTGCAGCCGAAAGTCCACCTAGATAAGCGAGGATGGTAAAGAATGGCATTTGGTACTCTACGCCAAGTACAACCGGAAAGTATTCTACCTGGACTGCAGAACCACTCTGGATGCCTGCCCAAAGAATTGGCAATACAGGAAGGCTCAGCAGCAGAAAATACAGTGGCAATCCCCAGCTGGCGAACGACAGTGCTCTCTGTCCATTACTTTCATTAAAAGTTGAGTAGAACATGTGGGGCATGGCAACGCTGGCAGTGAAAAAAAGCAGAGCCATGACATGAAACGAGCTGAAATAATCGGTGCTTTTTAACCTGTTAATTAATTCTGGTTGTTGTGCCAGCCATTGATCCAGTTCGGCGACGCCGCCAAATCCTGCATAAATTGCAAAGATACCAACCAGAAGGAAAGCGACGAGTTTAACCAGCGACTCAAAAGCAATTGCCATCACCAGCCCGTCATGTCTGGTTCGGCCAGCGCTTCTGGATGTGCCAAAAAGAATCGCGAACACTGTAATAATTATACAGAAACCAATGGCAACAGATGTCTGATCAGCTTCTGGAGAGAGTATGTCCGCAGTATCCGATACTGCACGGATCTGTAACGATACTAAGGGAGTGACGCCAATGAGAGTAACCAGTGTGGCCAATGTCCCGGCCCAGGGTGATCGGTAACGAAATGCCAGCAAGTCAGCAAGTGAAGAAAGTTGATAAGTGCGAGTCAACTCAAGTATAGGTTTGAGCAAGAGGGGGGAAAGGACAAACGCGAGCGAAATTCCAATTGAATTTGCCAGGTAACCATATCCATCTCTCAATGCATTACCGACCGATGTGTAGTAGGCCCAGACGCTGGCAAAAACTCCGAGCGACAATACATAAACTATTGGGTGACGAACAATTCGGGTAGGTATGTAGCCTCGATCAGTTAGGAAGGCGATACCGAAAAGCAATGCCAGATAGCCGCTGCCAAGCGCTATCAGTGTTGCGAGTTCAAAATTCATCTGTTTCCCGCTCCCGATGTGCCCAGGCTGCAACAACGACTATCAGGAAACCGATAAAAAAGGGTCTGTACCAGGCCCCGTCAGCCGCATTAATCCAGTCGACACTGAGAAGAAACAGCAGATAGATGATGACCAGTAAAATAAGTATGGGTCGAGGGATATACACTTGAAATCCGTCACAGAAGGCTTGCTTGGTTGATATTAGCTAACTTGGGTACAGCCTGTATATCCCAATGCTCGATGCCCCATTGTAATAGAACTGCTGGATTGGCCTGCAGCAAGTCATCTGGCGGATTCTGGTTGAGGGCGTCAAGAACTTGCCAGATTTGTTCACCTGCAGAATCAGCGTCAACAGAATCAGCGTAGTGCTGCTTGCTGAGTTTTTGCCCTTTGTCATTGACTATTACTGGTACATGGCCGTATTGAGGGTGCGGTTTCTGCAACAGTTGTTGCAGGTAGTACTGTCTTGGAGTCGAGTTCATTAGATCGTAGCCGCGTATGACATGAGTAATTTCCTGGAATGCGTCATCTGCGACAACGGCTAATTGATAAGCGAATAACCCATCTTTGCGCAAAATGACAAAGTCACCGGTTTCGCTTTCCAGGTCATGCACATAAGATCCCTGCACCAGATCGTCGAGGCAGAGGGTTTGAGATTGCACTTTAACCCGCACAGCCAAACCATTCTCAAATGGCTTCTGGCTCTCCCGACAGAAGCCACCATAGATGTTACCCATCGATTTGATGCGAGCACGTGAACAATCACAGACGAAACATAGATTCTGGTTTGTCAGCTCAGCCAGAGCTTCCTCGTATGCGTAAAGACGTCGACTCTGGTAGAGAATCTCACCATCCCATTCTAGTCCGAATGCTTCTAGCTGCCTGAGAATTAAATCTGCTGTACCCGGGGGTTCACGCGGTGGGTCGAGGTCTTCCATTCGCACCAGCCATGTGCCCCCGCTGGCTCGTGCATCAAGATAGCTTGCCATGGCAGCAAGCAATGAACCGAAATGTAACGGTCCAGTGGGCGAAGGCGCAAAGCGTCCGATGTATTTTTCTGCGGGTGTGCTCATGTCACAAGTAGCTTGCTCAGGTTGGTTGACCGAGTAGTGCGGGCAATCAGGAACAAGTAGCGACCGAGATATTGTTTGAGGCTGGACATCTGGCTAGATCGCCAGCCCCGATTTCGATTAGCTGCCCAGCTGCTTTTCCTTGATTTCATCAAGTGTTTTGCAGTCTATGCATTTATTGGCGGTAGGTCTGGCTTCCAGGCGCCGAATGCCAATTTCGATGCCGCAGGATTCACAATAACCGTAATCATCCTGCGCTATTGCCTCGATCGTGCTGTCGATTTTCTTGATCAATTTACGTTCGCGGTCACGGGTGCGCAGTTCCAGGCTGAACTCTTCTTCCTGGGTGGCACGGTCAGCCGGGTCAGGATAATTCGCCGCATCATCCTGCATGTGGTGCACAGTACGATCCACTTCCTGCATAAGTTGATTTCGCCAATTCAGCAAAATCTGCTTAAAATGGTCCCGTTGCTTTTCATTCATGTATTCCTCACCGCGCTTGGGCTTGTAAGGAACGAAATTTTTAAGTACCGGACGGGCTTCCGGGGTTTGGGTGCTAGACATAGTATGTAATGCCTCTCTCAGTCCAGGGACTGGTCAGTGATGTGCCAACTTTATTGCAAGCAGGCCACGCCAGATCTGGTTTCAATTGGTCTCTAAATGCAGCTTCAATCCACTAAAACAGGGCATTTTATTGACCTGCTGTAAAGGAAAAAGCTCCCTCGGTTTTTAGAAAGCTGGGTAAGCTACCAGATTCCGCACAGGGATGCTATAAAAATAATCAACACAAAAATTTGGCCAACCATTGACTCTATATAGTCAATATTTCCTAGTTCGCACATTTTCATGCTCTATAATGACGATCTTGCGTTATATGCTGCAAGTTTAATTCAAACACGCCTCCTGAGGTATCGATGGAAAAGCAACCGACCTTGAGCAGGGCGCTGAAATCAGTCAATCCATTTCGTGTCATGACGGTAATGCAAAGGGCCAAAGAGCTGGCCAGTGCAGGCCGGGATGTGATTCACATGGAAGTCGGGGAGCCGGACTTCACGTCTGCCGAACCTATAATCAAGGCAGCCAAGTTGGCCCTTGACGAGGGGCGCACGCAGTATACTGAGGCTCCCGGAATCCAGCCCCTGCGCGCTTATATTGCTGATATGTATGCCTCCCGATACGGAGTGAAAATTGCGCCGGAGCGTGTCCTGATAACTCCCGGGGCGAGTGCTGGATTGACATTACTTGCTCATTTGTTGGTAAACAGTGGTGACGGCATTCTGCTGAGCGACCCGGCTTACCCTTGTGTGCGCAATTTCATTAACTTGATGTCTGCGCACCCTCAATTGGTGCCCGTGGGCCCTCAAGATAATTTTCAACCCGGTGTCGACAAGCTGGAAGCATGTAGAACTGAGAATACCACTGGGGTGTGGCTGGCTTCGCCCAGTAACCCAACGGGCACCATCCTTACGCGAAGCGAATTACATACTATTTGTCAGTGGGCCAGAGAACGTGAAATGCACGTGTTGGTGGACGAAATCTATCACGGATTGCACTACGTTGATGACCTGCCAAGTGCACTGGAAATAGATAATGAATGTTTTGTAGTAAATAGTTTTTCCAAGTACTACGGTATGACTGGGTGGAGGCTAGGTTGGATAGTCGTTCCGGAAAGCAATATTGAATCGGCCAATATACTCGCACAAAATCTCTATATATCCGCACCTAGCATCGCCCAATATGCAGCATTGGCAGCTTTTACGCCTGCAGCCCAGGAGATATTTGAAGAGCGCAGAGAGGCATTCCGCCAACGACGAGATTTTTTGTCTCAGGCGCTATCTGAAATTGGGTTTTTATTACCAGATACGATTCAGGGTGCTTTTTATATTTATGCGGATATCAGCAAGTTTTCGACCGATTCAGAAGATTTCTGTCGCAATATGCTGGAACAGCATGGTATTGCGATTACGCCGGGTACTGATTTTGGTGATTACGATGCAAGCAAGTTTGTGAGGTTTGCCTTCACAACCAGTATGGAAAATCTCGTGAAAGCTGCGGAGCGCCTTTCACAAGCGCTGGGTTAGGAATCCTGGCTATGGAAATAAAAGGCGGGTTACAGCAAGGCATTCTTGTAAAGCGATACAAACGGTTTCTTGCAGATATCAAATTGGCAGGTGGTAAGGCGATTACCATTCATTGTCCTAACACGGGTTCGATGAAAAATTGCCAGCAACCTGGTAGCAGAGTCTGGTTCTCCACTTCGAGCAATGCCGGGCGTAAATATCCCCACACCTGGGAAGTTATAGAGATAGATGGTGCTAATCTGGTAGGCATCAATACGGGACGAGCCAATGCGCTGGTTTTTGAAGCGTTGGAGAACGCGATGGTGCCAGAACTGAGTGGTTATGAAAAAATTAAACGGGAGGTCAAGTATGGGGAGCAGGGTAGCCGCATCGACATTCTGCTGGAACATCCCCAGCGAATTCCCTGTTTTGTGGAAATAAAAAATGTCAGTCTCGGGGTAAGCGATGGCAAAGGTCTTTTCCCAGACGCCGTGACGACCAGGGGGCAAAAGCATTTGCAGGAACTCATGCTGATGAAAGCTGAGGGTTCACGTGCGGTCCTGTTTTTTTGTGTTCAACATAGCGGCATCAAACAGGTTTCGCCGGCTGATGAAATCGATCCGGAATACGGCAGACTGTTGCGTGCAGCAGCCGATGCCGGTGTGGAATTGTTGGCTTACAGAACTGATTTTGACGTGGAAGGTGGCACCATCTCGCTGCAAGACAGGATCCCCATTGTGTTGTGAGAGGTCCGGGTCAGACGATTTGCGGTGGTTTGAGGTGTCTGTCTTCTACACAGATCATGCCGTCATCAATTGAAAAAGGTACGGGCTGAAGATATTTGCCGCGGCAAGGTCCTGCCAGGCAGTGTCCATCTTCAATCTGGAATAATGCTCCGTGGGTTGAGCACTGAATGAGGGCGCCATCCGGATCCAGAAACTGGTCTTCCTGCCATTCCAGCGGCGTTCCCAAATGCGGGCAACGATTCCAGTAAAGGAAGACCTGGTTATCCTTTTTGACGGCAAACAGATAAAGATTATTGACTTCCAGTCCTTTCGAAGTGCCTTCTTCAATTTCATCAACAGCGAGCAGTGCTGCCATTATTTCAGTGCCTGCTCAAAGTCTGTAAGTAAGTCCGCTCTGTCTTCGATGCCTACCGAAAACCGTATCATGGAATCTGCGATCCCCATTGAGGCCCGGCGCTCGGGACCCATTTCAAAGTAAATGGTATGGGCAACCGGGATTGCCAGAGTGCGGGTGTCTCCGAGGTTGCTGGAAGAAACCACGTTCTCCAATCGATCCAGAAAATCAAAGCAATTGATATCAGGCTGCAAGTCGATACTGAAAATCGCACCAAAATTTTTGAACAGAGATTTTGCGCGCTCATGTTGTGGGTGGCTCGGCAATCCAGGGTAATAAACCTGATGGACATTTTCATGGTCTTCGCAAAATTGCGCCAACGCCAATGAATTGCCACACGCTGTGTCCATCCTGAGTGGTAGTGTCTCCGAGCCCACTGCCAAATGATGTGCAGCCTCGGGGCCGAGGGATGCGCCCATGTCACGCAGGCCTTTTTTCTTTATTTGAGTAATACCCCACAGTTCTGTTGCGCCTTTGCGATAAGTATCGAGAATGTTTTCAAATTGCGACCAGTCGAATTCCCCGGTATCCGTTATGGAACCCCCAAGCGCGTTACCGTGACCACCTATATATTTGGTCAGGGAATTGACTATAAGGCTTGCTCCTACAGATTTGGGTAGGAACAAATGTGGAGATGTCATCGTGTTATCGACGATATAGACGAGATTTCGAGAACGGCACAAATCACCAATCGACTGCAGATCGGCAATCTGGGTGGCCGGATTGGCAATTGTTTCTGTGAATACCACACGAGTATTGTCTTTGATTGCGGCTTCGACATTCGATACATCAGTTGCATCGACAAACGAGACTTCAATTCCCAATAATTGCAGAGTGCCAAATAGACTATTGGTGTTACCAAACAGGAATGAGCTGGAGACGATGTGATCGCCACTACGCAAAAGCGCAAGCAGGGAGGATGAAATTGCAGCCATGCCAGTACTGAAGGCCACAGTTGCGATCCCACCCTCCATTGCAGTGATACGTTTTTGCAAGGCGGTGACTGTTGGGTTTAATTGTCGACCATAATTGTATCCCTCGCGTTTGCCCTGGAATACTTCGGCCAGATGCCGGGAGTTTTCATAGCCATAAGCCACCGAGGGGTGAATTGCCTTATGCAATACCCCATGCTCTGGATTATCCCTGCGATCCGAGTGCAGGTTGGTGGTGCTGAAGCCTTTCTTTGCCATCTGTAACGCTCAATTAATGCGCATATGAATGCAGGCGTGGTTATACACCAGTGATGGTCAGAATTAAAGGCGAGAAGGGGTTAGGAGCCCTATCTTTGCCGGTCTATTTTGTCCTGACATCCAATACAATACCTGGTTTCTGGTCGGGCCCGGAGCCGCGCAAATGGAATGGGTTCGACGCAGTGATCACAGTATCCGTAATCTCCCGAGCGCAGCGCGTTGAGCGCACGCCGCACCGCATCAAGTCTGTTTTTGGCCTGGCTATGGGTTGATCGCGCCATACTTTGCTGCTGAATGGCGTCCACCCGAGAGACTCTACCCACTAGAGTTTGATCCAGTGTGACAATGTCGGTAGCGGATTTTCCACTATCAAGTTGCTCCAGTAATTGCCCTTGTATTTGTTCGAGGTCGGTTTTTAATCTAGCTAACTGAGTCGCGGTTAATGGGCCCATGGTCAGTCTAGTCCACTTCCAAACTTTCGAATACCGGGCGTTCTCGCACAAGTTCGCGAATTTCCTCCAACCGGTTCTGGAATTCGGTGCTAGCCCTATTCTGGTAGAGCGCAGTGAAGTCAGATTCTGATATACCATCTTGTACCGATCCAAACATTGGCATGAAATCAGAATCTTTCTCAACCATCGCCATACGTTGTTGAATCACCATTGCTGTATTGGCATCTCTGGTAGCCATACTTGCAAGCAATACACCTGTCTCATTTGCCGCCAGATCGGAAAAACTAAACCCGGTTCGGTAGCGTGCGTCATAAGCTTCCTTCGTTGTAGCAAGCATTGACGCAATCTCCGCCCCTGCTGAGGCAGTGATGGTGGCGACTGAAATAAGGTGAGAAGCAGAATCCTCTCGCCGGTGAATTTCCAAATCGATATGCCTGGCTTCTGGTAAATTCTGTGCCAATTGGGTGCCAATAAGAAGGGCAATGTCTTCCCTGAACATGTAGGTCGCTAATGCCTGAAACAGAGTACGGTTTTCTGCAATGGGATCACTACCTGACTCGCTGGCTATCAGAGCCTCTTCGAAAAGTGGCACAAGAAATGTAATGAGTCGTGCCTGGCGAACCCTCGGCAATGTCTGTGTGATTTCCGCAATTTTGCGATAATGCCTTGCTATGCGCTCCTGATCATCGGGAGACACAAACAGTTGCTGCGCTTCGTTGCGAATGCTGCTCACCAGAGCGGGGTCCCAATCCATGTCCAGGCTCATGACCCCATCTGTTGTGCTTACCCGGTTAATCTGTTGCAGGAACTCGTATAACTCCTGATATGCCGGGCTACGCCGCTCCATGGCCAGCCGAAACTCATCTAGACCGTATCGCAGCAAGCGTTCCGGAACCTGTAGTCTGCCGATGTGAACTTTATCAAGCCTGGGTTGACCATCTCCTGCCAGGAAGTCGACGCGAAAATTCAGGAAAAGTGGTACCAGCCCTTCGGACAATCGCACACTCAATTGTGTCGAAAATGCATCATTGCCGAGTTGTGTATCCGCAGCGAGATCCTGGGATAAGCCAAAAACTTCGACTCCGTATCTTAGTAACAGATTCAGGTCTTCATTGGACAACTCCAGCTCATACAAGCCATCGGCAGTGGCTCTGGTGGGTGCCGCTTCGAGGAGCAGTTCCTCAATCCGTGCAATCTCGGCATTATCGAGTGTCGCCATGTCGGGGACAGACGGCCCGCGCTGTATAGCGAGTAGAAGCAGAATTACTGGCAGACTTACCAGCAAAGCCAGTAATGCTCCCGCCAGAAGGCGTAATGGTCTAGAAATCAATGGTTTAATCCAACAACATCTGTGTCGAGTTATACGAAGTCGTAGTGTGAAAATTGCGTATGCACTGCCGATATAGCCAGATAGCGGCTTCTCAGCGCGATTTTACTGACATTGGAGTATATTATCGCGGCAAATTGCGATTGATTCCGCAATTAGGCCAGAAATAATCTAACAATCAACAAGTTGACGTTATTATTCAGCTTCTGACTATAACTGTTGTCATTTAACAACCGGCATGCCTGGCCAAGCGATGAGGCATACCAGAACGGCACGAAGGTCAATGCAGCGAAACAGGGAGACAATTATGTCCAGTGCGCAGTCATCTACAAATCGCAACCAGACTCTGCTGGGATTCAAATGCACCCGGGGATTGCTGGTTAGCGCGCTATTGTTGGTGCTTGGAGCATGTACATCCGAGTCTGCTCGTGAAGCGGAAGTAGCGGCTCAACAGGCGGCGCAGGTTGCCACTGAGCAAGAGGCGATGCGTCTTGAGCAGGAGCGAGCCAGACAGCGCGCAGAAGAAATTCGACGGCAACGTGAAGTCCAGGCCGCGGAGCAGGCCCGACTACAGGCTCAGCGCGAGCAAGAAGAAGCTGAGGCCAGAGCGCGTGCGGATGCCGAACGTCGTGCGCAGGAGGAGGCTGAACGGCGTGAGCAAGCCAGAATAGCGGCGATAGCTGCAGCCGAAGAAGAACGGCAGGAAAAACTGAACAGAATTGCCGAGCTGGAGGCGCAAATTGCCCAATTGACTGCCAGTACCAGCACTAATGAGTCACGCAATGAAACCATGCGACAGGCGATAGCAGTTGCCGAAGAATTGATCGAAGCGCTAACTGCTGAACAGGCCAAGTACGACAATGTCGAGGACGGCCAGACAATCGAACCCCTTGCCAAGGAATATATCGACGAACTGGAAGCACGAAAAAATCAGCTGGTACAGCAAGCTGGCGGTCAATAAGCCAGTTTTTCATAGCCAATCCCCTTGCAGCGCGAAGTGCCATCAATCCTGATCCGTACTTCGCGCCTGCCCCTCAAAACAGTGTTTTGACATGACTCCTGTCATTACCATCCACATGCAGGAAAGCCGCCAAATTACAGGGGTTTAAGGCACTCCCACGAGCTTTGTTTGTCGTTCCTGTTGTGGTAAAGTGCGCGCCTTTAAAATTAACATTCGCATACCGGGGAGATTCTCTTAAATGTCGGGCATTACTATCACTGTCACCACCCTGCTATCCCTGCTGGGGTTGGGCATCGCGTTCTTCTACATGAAGCAGGTCACCAAAACACCTGTGGGAGAAGGGCTCGAAGGCGAGCAGCTAGATCGTCTTAAATTCATCCATGGTGCTATTGCCGAGGGTGCAATGGCCTTCCTCAAACAAGAATACAAATTCCTGGCGATTTTTATGGTGGTGTTTGCCGCCATAATTGCGGTTCTGATCGACGACACTCATACCCCGGATACGCGTGAGGGCATTTATACAGCCATTGCTTTCCTGTTTGGTGGCGTGATTTCGATCGCTTCAGGCTATATCGGCATGAAGGTGGCAACACAGGGCAATGCCCGAACTACAGTTGCTGCCCGCAAAGACATAACCAGCGCCTTTAACATGGCGATCAATTCCGGTGCGGTAATGGGCTTTGCCCTGGTTGGACTCGCTGCGCTGGGCCTGGTTGTGATCTATGTCGTGATGAAGTTCCTATTGGCGGATCTGGGTGAAGAGAACAATCATATCCTGATGGAAGTCATTGCCGGCTTCGGTCTGGGTGGATCCACTATTGCACTGTTTGCACGCGTTGGTGGTGGTATCTTCACCAAGGCAGCAGACGTTGGTGCCGACCTGGTAGGCAAGGTAGAGAAAGGCATTCCAGAGGACGATCCACGCAATCCAGCGGTAATCGCGGATAATGTGGGCGACAACGTTGGGGATGTTGCCGGTATGGGCGCTGACCTTTTCGGCTCATGCGCAGAGAGCACATGTGCTGCAATGGTGATCAGCGCAGTCGTGTTTGCTGCTGACCCTAACGCGCTTCTGTACCCGATTCTGATTACCGCAGTTGGTATTCCAGTAAGTCTGATTACCAAGTTGCTGATCAACGTCAAATCTGCAGATGACGTGGCGCCAGCGCTACGCAAGCTACTGATTATTTCCAGCGCACTCATGGCAGTTGTGATGTTCTTCTTCACACGCGCGCTTATTCCTGAGTCCTTTGAACTCAACGGTGAAATTTATTCAAGCATGGGTGTTTACTACTGCTTCCTTTCCGGCCTGATTTCTGGCCTGGCTGTAGGTTTGCTGACTGACTACTACACGTCAGACAAGTATAAGCCTGTTCAGGAAGTCGCAGAGTCATGTAGCACAGGTGTGGCAACCAATATCATCTTTGGTCTGTCGCTGGGCTACAAGTCGACTGTTTACCCCTATCTGTGTATTGCAGCCAGTATATTCATTTCGTGGGATCTGGCGGGTATGTACGGCGTGGCAATCGCCTCGTTAGGTATGTTGGGCACACTCGTTGTTGCGCTGATGATCGATGCCTATGGACCTGTAGCCGATAATGCCGGTGGTATCGCCGAGATGGTAGGTCTGGAAAAAGAAGTGCGTGAGCGCACCGATATTCTGGATTCAGCCGGTAACACAACTGCTGCCATTGGTAAGGGATTCGCAATCGGCGCGGCGATTCTGACTTCCCTGGCACTGTTTGCAGCCTTTATTACAGCTGCGGGCAATTTGCAGGGTGCACCGATTGAGATGAGCTTGCTTGAGCCTCTGGTTTACACCAGCCTGTTCGTCGGCGCAGTGCTGCCTTTCCTGTTCATGGCGATGACCATGCGCTCAGTGGGTGACGCGGCATTTGAAATGATCGAAGAAGTGCGACGTCAGTTTCGTGAAATTCCTGGCATCATGGAAGGCACTGGAACACCTGATTATGCACAGTGTGTAGCAATTTCCACCAAAGCAGCCCTGAAAGAAATGATTGCACCAGGTGTGCTCATCATGGGTACTCCGCTGGCTGTTGGTTTTCTGTTCGGCGTTGAAGCTGTAGCAGGCGTTCTGGCAGGTTCGTTGGTCACCGGTGGTGTTCTGGCAATCTCAGCCTCCAATAGTGGTGGCGCCTGGATAATGCCAAGAAGTACATCGAGGCTGGCAATTTAGGTGGTAAAGGTTCTGAGGAACACAAAGCCGCTGTAGTGGGTGACACTGTGGGTGACCCGCTGAAAGATACTTCAGGACCTTCACTGAATATCCTGATCAAGCTTTCTGCTATTCTCAGTCTGGTATTTGCACCATTCTTTGTTCAGTATGGTGGCATACTGATAGGTTAGAATTTAGCGCGAAATAAAAAAGGGGGCCTTGGGCCCCCTTTTTTGTGCCTGCTGATTAAGTCTGACCGATTTAAAAATCTCGGCGCGTCTCGAAATGAAATAAAACCCACTCTTCGTATTTTGATTGTTCTGAGGTCGCAAGATTAATCCAGGTCGTATTGACTGACCTGATGCACTGATAGATACGAAATGAATCAGTGTCTTCTATGATCAAATTTCGTACTGAGGGGTTGAGCGTATAATTGGAAATCTCAACCAGCTTCCAACTCTCAGCCATCGTACGTTCTATACAATCATCTCCACTAAGCAAATCTACGTATTCCAATTCCATGTCGGCATAGCCCATCGCTGGAACTTCTAGTCCCAGTGGAATTATCACTGGCTCCCGTTCATTGGTTGCAGGAAGTAGCTCAATGCTTTGTAGAATAATCGCATGTTGACGTTGATTGTTCGCGACAATACGCAATCCGTCGTCGGTGTTCTCGCCCCATTGCGATGAGTAAAATGCAAAGCGCACGTCACTTTCTTCGCGAGCCTCGCCAGCTGCAATTTCCATCGCCGGAAGCAGCAATGCGGCTGTCGCGAGAATAGAAGAGATATTGTGCCAATTGAACATAGGGTAATTCTAGTCCCTGAGCTAGCGTATTGTCATGTCGTATAAGCGATTTGCGGCCTTGGTTTTTAGAATTCAATACCAGATAATCCGTAATTCGCTATTGTTGCCACATTATACCCAGCCTGGGCGTAAGTCCTGCATACCGGAGCCAGATGCCACTCGACTCAATCAACCATATTATCTGTATCGCCTCAGGCAAGGGAGGCGTCGGCAAGTCCTCGACAGCGGTTAATCTCGCAATCGCACTCGCAAAAACGGGGAAAAAGGTCGGTATCCTTGATGCGGACATCTATGGCCCATCGTTACCGTTGATGCTTGGTATTGGTGCAGAGACCCGACCGCAGATAGTTGATAAAAGATTTATGATTCCGGTAGAAGCTCATGGGGTAGTTTGCAATTCCATGGGTTTATTGGTGGATGCAAAAACTGCTATGGTCTGGCGTGCACCGATGATCATTTCCGCATTTAACCAAATTCTCAATGATACCCAATGGGGAGATCTCGACGTTCTGATTGTAGATATGCCGCCAGGCACTGGTGATATCCAACTAAGCCTCGCCCAGTCAGTTAAAGTAGCTGGTGCCGTAATCGTGACTACGCCCCAGGATGTCGCATTGCTGGATGCGCGCAAAGGCATTGAAATGTTTGCCAAGGTCGATGTGCCAGTATTGGGAGTTGTAGAAAACATGAGCACGCACATTTGTACTGAGTGCGGCCATGAAGAAGCAATATTTGGAACCGGAGGTGGAGAACGTTTGGCACAGGAATATAACGTTGGCGTGATAGGGCGTTTGCCGCTGGATATTCTGATTCGAGAAAGCACCGATGGAGGAAATCCTGTGGTAGCATCAAGCCCATCAGCCAAAGCCGCAGAGGCTTATATGCAGTTGGCTGAAGAAGTAATACTACGCCTTGAAGAGCGCGGCAAAAGTGCAAGTGCGCCAACCATATCTGTCAGCGACGACTGATTATGAATCGACGGTAGACCAAGAGCGCGCAGAAACTCAAGCGACGGCATAACAAAAGAGGGGATTGAACTTGGACGCAGTAAATGATTTTTTGATTTTTCTGGACAGCTTTCTTGGCAGCGCCATCTGGTTTCCATTTTTGCTCCTCTCCGTTGGCATCTTTTTCACGCTATATCTTGGTTTTCCACAGATTCGCTATTTTCGTCACGCCATTGGGGTAACCCGGGGCAAGTTTGACAAGGATGGTGCCAAAGGAGATACCTCCCACTTTCAGGCCCTTGCTACGGCACTCTCAGGCACCGTGGGCACCGGAAATATTGGTGGCGTCGCATTGGCTTTGCATTTGGGCGGGCCGGCAGCTCTGTTCTGGATGTGGATGACGGCTTTTTTTGGCATGACCAGTAAATTTGTCGAAGTAACGCTGTCTCATAAATATCGTACAACAACAGAAGATGGAACTATCGCCGGCGGACCCATGTATTACATGGAAAAAGGGCTAAACCTGAAATGGCTGGCCGTAATTTTTGCCATAGCGACTGTACTGAGTTCATTCGGCACGGGTAATCTGCCGCAGATCAATAGCATTGCAGCAGGACTCGAGAGCACATTTTCGCTTGATCCGCTGATTACCGCGAGTGTGTTATCCGTTTTACTGGCGCTGGTAATCATTGGTGGCATTACCCGCATTGCCAAAGTGGCTGCCGCGATCGTACCCACTATGGCGTTTATTTATCTCATTGGCGCATTCGCTGTAATTATTCCTAATCTCGCCAATATAGGACCGTCTTTTATTGCTATCTTCAGCGATGCATTTACAGGATCGGCTGCAACCGGCGGATTCCTTGGTGCCACTTTTGCTTACGCCTTCGATCGTGGTGTAAACCGTGGACTTTACTCCAATGAGGCGGGGCAGGGTTCGGCGCCGATTGCACATGCTGCTGCTCGCACTGATGAGCCAGCCGATGAAGGTATGGTCTCTATTCTGGAGCCATTCATCGACACAATCGTTATCTGTACTGTTACCGGCTTGGTTATTTTGTCATCCGGTGTTTGGATGGAAAAATTCGACAACGAATTTCAGCGTGCAGATATGAGATTTGTCCAGGGAGAATATTCCGAGGATAACAACGCAGAAGTTGCGGAGTTGTTTAACTTTCTCAATGGTGACGATTCCAGTGTAAGCAGTTATTCGGGTATGGTGCGAGTTGTTGGTGGCGAAGCAGTCAATAGGGACGAATTTACGCTCATCAGCTCTCGTTCCTTCGCCGAGAATGTCGTATATAGCAGGGGTGGGGAGTTACTCACTGCCAATCTTGAAGTTGAGGATGGGCAGCTGGCGGATGCCTCTGTGGTGGTAACTGGAGAGTCGCTGCTGCATTCTGTGCCATTGACCACCCAGGCATATACGCGAGGGTTTTTCGGAGAGTACGGCCAGTACATTGTGTCCATTGGCCTGATGCTATTTGCATTCTCAACTGCCATAGCCTGGTCTTATTACGGCGACCGGGCCATGACCTACCTGTTAGGTCCGAAATCAGTTTTGCCGTATAGAATCGTTTATGTGCTTGGCTTTTTCTATGCAGCGCTCGCGGATACCACCATCGTGTGGAACGTTTCCCTGATTACGATAGTGCTAATGACAGTACCTAATCTGGTGGGCATTTTGCTGATGCATAAGGAAATGAAGCAGACTGTGAAGGACTACTGGGAAAGAACAGGGCATGGCAAACACCGCAGCTGATAAAGCTGTCGCAGCCCACCTGTATTGGCTCGCCTCGCGTCATTAACAGATTCTGGTGTGACTGCTTTATGTAAGTTCTGGCAGTCTTATGTCTTCAACGATTTCCTGAACCTCTAGCGGAGGTTCAGGCGTAAATCTTACAACGGTCAATGCCACAGCCAGGTTGATCAGCGTTCCCACTGTGCCAATGCCCTCCGGCGATATACCAAATAACCAGTTTTCAGCATTGTCAGCTGCAGGATTGATAAAGCGAAAATAGACTATGTAGCCAGCGGTAAATACAAAGCCCGCTATCATGCCAGCGATAGCCCCTTCCTTATTCATGCGTTTCTGGAAAATACCAAGCACGATGGCAGGGAAAAACGATGCCGCTGCCAACCCGAATGCGAAAGCAACTACCTGTGCCACATAGGCTGGTGGGTTGATACCAAAATATCCCGCTATTAACACTGCAACGAAAATGGCAATCCGGGCATATAATAATTCCTGCTTTTCTGAGATTCCGGGCATGAAACTGCGTTTAAGCATGTCATGTGACACAGCAGTTGAAATGACTAACAGTAAACCTGCTGCTGTCGACAGCGCTGCAGCGAGCCCTCCTGCTGCCACCAGGGCAACGACCCAATTAGGCAGTCCGGCAATTTCCGGATTAGCGAGTACCATGATGTCACGGTTCACATTCAGCTCATTGGTTTCCGGGTCTCCTACGTATTGAATTCGCCCATCCCCGTTTTTATCATTGAATGATATTAAATTAGTAGTTTCCCAGGTTGTAAACCACTCGGGTACAGAAGCGTACTCGAGATTATCGACTGTGTTGATGAGATTGGTTCTGGCAAATGCGGCTACTGCCGGTGCAGTAGTGTAGAGAATTGCGATGAACACCAGTGCATATCCTGCTGAGTGGCGTGCTGCACGGACATTAGGTACAGTGAAAAATCTGATAATTACATGGGGTAAACCGGCGGTGCCAAACATGAGTGCTGCAGTGATGAAAAAAACATCTTGAGTGCTGCGCTGCCCTTCAGTGTATACCGCAAAGCCCAGCTCGGTACTCATACCATCTAGCCGGTCCAGGAGATAACCTCCGCCGAATGCGTCTGTCAATTCTGCTCCAAACCCAAGTTGCGGTATGGGGATTCCGGTCATGAGGATTGAGATAAAGATTGCCGGAACCATGAAAGCGAATATCAGCACGCAGTATTGTGCAACCTGGGTGTAAGTGATTCCTTTCATTCCGCCCAAGACGGCATAGAAGAATACTATAGTCATGCCTATCAGAACGCCGACGGTTATATCTACTTCCAGAAATCGGGAGAAGACAATTCCAGCGCCTTGCATCTGTCCGCATACATATACGAATGAAATAACGATAGCGCAGAACACCGCGATCAATCGGGCAGTTCTGGAGTAGTAACGGTCACCGATGAAGTCAGGCACGGTGAATTTGCCGAACTTACGTAGATATGGTGCGAGTAGCAATGCAAGAAGGACATAGCCGCCAGTCCAACCCATAAGATAGAAAGTTCCATCACGTCCCAGGAAGGAAATCAAACCTGCCATTGAAATGAATGATGCTGCGGACATCCAGTCAGCGGCAGTGGCCATGCCATTGGCCAGGGGAGGGACCCCGCCGCCAGCTACGTAGAATTCATTGGTAGATCCGGCGCGCGACCACACAGCAATTCCGATATAGAGCCCGAAGGTCAGGAATACGAAGATATAGGTCCATATTTGCACAGTCATTCTGATGAACCTCCATCGTGTCCCTTGTTCTCACCGCGCGAGTCTCGGTTGAATTTGTCATCCAGCTTGTCCATGAGGTGTATATAGACAAAAATCAGAATGACGAATACAAAGATGGAGCCTTGTTGTGCAAACCAGAATCCCAGTTTGAAGCCGCCGATACGAATTGTATCCAGCGCATCAACAAACAGAATTCCGGCACCGAAAGAAACCAGGAACCAGACGCTGAGAAGCCAAAGCACAATGCGAATGTTGGCGCGCCAGTAATCGTGTGCGCTATTGTCAGACATGAATTTCCTCTTATTCTATTTTTGGTTGAATTCAGTCCTGGCACCTGTGAAGTGCAATTCAGGTTGCAGTTCCTTCCGTGGATAGCGCGAAATATAGTATCACTTCACTTTCGGGTCGTATAGCGTTTGGGTAGGCATAAGATGGGCAGGCTTGGCAGGGAAACTACTTCAACAATTCTTCGTCCAGATAACTCTTCAACTTGCTGACTGCAGTGGATTGGGAGTCTTCGGAGCTGCGCTGAAATTCTCGATACAGCCTGCGCAGTTTCTGTCGGTCAAGATTGGGATTAATTCTCATAGTGTCATTAATGGCATCATCACCTCGGAGAACAATGTCTTGGGAGATCGTTTCGCCTGGAGATTTGGCCCTCTTGGACTTGCGTAATTCTATCAGCGCCATTGCATGTCTGATTTCTTCCAAATCGCAATCGCGCATTAACTTGCCGATAAATTGTAGTTGTCGTTTCCTGGCACCAAAGCTTTTGGGCAGCCTGTTATATTCGCCAATAGCCTGACGGACTGCGTCTGTAACAGGAAGTTTAAGTAGCTGGGCACTTTTCAGGTTGGTCAGCTCTTGACCAAGTTCTTGCAGCGCATGGGCCTCCTTTTTGCGCTGCGTCTTACTGACAAGTTCAGAGTCCGGATTTTCGTCGCTCATGATTAATTTGAGATATCCTAGATATAAAAAGCTTGTGCAAGCCCGAGAAACGCGAAGAAGCCAACTGAATCAGTAACAGTGGTGAGAGCGACCGTACCTGCCAGTGCAGGATCAATATTCAGTCTTTTCAGAAATAAAGGCAGGTAAGCACCAGCCAATGCTGCTGTTATAAGATTTATTAGCATGGCTGCAGCTATGATGTAGCTGAGCAGGAGGTCGCCATACCATGCATAAGCGATTACGGATATTACTACAGCCCAGAGCAGGCCATTCAGGCTTGCCACCCCGAGTTCTCGTGTCAAGAGCCAGCGGCTGTTGGATGGACTTATGTGTCCGAGCGCCAGGCTGCGTATAACCAGCGTGAGGGTCTGTGTGCCCGCCACACCTCCCATATTGGCGACAATGGGCATGAGTACAGCAAGATAGACAACCTGGTCAAGCGTGTCCTGGAACAGGAAAATTACCAGTGAAGCCAGCACCGCCGTCATCAGGTTGACTCCCAGCCAGATGGCTCTGCGGCGTGCGGTTTTTACAATTGGCGCAAAAGTGTCATCTTCTTCATCAAGACCAGCCATGCTCATGAGCGAGTGCTCAGTGCTGTCTCTGATTACATCAACAACGTCATCAATAGTAATTCGTCCGACCAACTTCCCATCGTTGTCAATCACAGGAGCTGAAACCCAATCGTGCTGTTCGAAAAGCTGGGCAACCTGAGTTGCATCCATGTCTACCGGGATTGCCTCAATATCCTCCCGCATTACTTCCCTAACGGTTGTATTGGGATCAGATACCAGAATTTTGCGCAGCGGCAGAATGCCTAGAAATTCATCTGCACGATTGACCACAAGTATATTGTCGGTCATTTCCGGAATGCTCTCATGACGTCGCAGATATCGCAGTACAAGCTCCAATGTGTGTCTTGGGCGTACTGTTATCGTATCGGTATTCATCAAGCCACCGGCAGTGTCCTCATCGTAGGAGAGAACAGTTTCGACGCGCTGCCGATCCTGCTGATCCATGGCCTGCAAAACTTGAGCTGTGACTTGCTGAGGTAGTTGTTGCAGAATGTCCGCGAGATCATCCGGCTCTAGCCCTTCGGTGAGTTCGATGACTTGCTCTGGATTCAGTGCCGACAGAATGTCATTCTGCAAATCTTCATTAAGATATTGCAGAACTTCACCTTCGGCGTCCTTGTCAATCAGCTGCCACAGGACGTTGCGGGATTTGGGTGGAGATGACTCGAGTAGGTGGGCAATACCGGCGGTAGGCAGTGTCTTTATCATCTGCCTTACCTGATACAGTGAGCCACTGTCGATCGCCTGATTTAGTTCAGACACATGATCTTTCTGAAAATTTGAGTCTTTTGCCTGGGACATGCTGGCTTTCATCCTCGCGTAAACACTTTGCAGCTTTAGCTGTTATTGGCTTTTCAGATCTTCAGAAATCCCGGGCGTTATAAAGCTCAAGACCCGACAATTCTACCGGTTATGAGGCCGAATAGAAATGCGCTCTGGAGCGGAACTCGATACGGTGTGACAGCAGGGGGCTTTATTCGGCTTCGTCGAAGCGGTTTTCGATGAGAGCGATGATAGCTGACAGAGCCTGCTCTTCATCAGGCCCGTCTACTATTATTTTAATTTCGGTGCCTTTTACAGCGGCCAACATCATCAAGGAGAGTATGCTTTTGCCGTCGACCATTTTTTCATGACCAATTTTGATTTCGGATGAAAACTTTGAGGTCAGGCCTACCAGTTTTGAGGCAGCGCGTGCGTGCAGCCCTGCTTTATTAATTATTGTTGTTTTGGTTTCTTTCATGAAATTCGACTAATGAGTTTTTAGTTCCCTGTGCCTGACTTGCACACTTTTTAACGTATCAGTGAAAGACTCCCGCAATTTTTCGCAAATATAAACCGATCTATGTTGACCGCCGGTACATCCAACGGCGATTGTAATATAGCTACGATTATTGCTTTCAAATGCTGGCAGCCACTTTTTGATGAAATCAGCAATATCTGTAAGCATTTCCTGGACTTCTTCCTGTTTGTCCAGAAACTCCTGAACAGGTTTATCCTTGCCAGTTAATTCCCGTAAAGAATTGTCCCAATAGGGGTTGGGCAGGCATCTCACATCGTATACCAGGTCGGCATCCACCGGTACACCATTCTTGTATCCGAATGACTGGAAAGATAAAGCCATGCCAGTTTTTTTGTCAGTCAATAGGCGGCTTTTGATGGTATCTCGCAAAGCATGTAGCGACATGGTGCTGGTATCAATTGATAGACTGGCGAGCATTGCGATAGGCTCCAATAACTCGGACTCTCTGTCGATGGCCTCAGGCAACCCGACAGTGTCAGAGCTTAGGGGATGTTTGCGACGACTCTCGCTAAATCTCTTCAGCAGTGTTTGACTGTTGGCATCAAGGAAGATTATTTCGGTGGGCAGTTTCTTGCCCTGCAATTCCTTGACAATTTGCGGTACTTTCGCCAAATCAGCGGAAATATTGCGAGCATCGATACTCACCGCCACATTGTCGATATTGCTTCTGTCAGCGAATATACGCGATGCGAGCGCAGGTAAAAGGCTTGCTGGCAGGTTGTCGATGCAATAGTAACCGCGATCCTCGAGGATATGCAGTACTGTGCTTTTGCCAGAGCCCGATCTACCGCTGATGATGGATAGCTTCATAAGTTCCAAACCGTACCAGGTAAATATGCTTTATTACGAAAACTACCAAATTGAATTACGTGCGTGGTTCACATCATTTCCTGATGAGTGCACAACGTACTCTAGTACGTAATTGCAATATTGTATAAATCTTCTCTGTCTTGCGTTTGCCTTAATGTATAGCAAAAGTCTGGGTCGCTGAATAATTCTGCCAGTCTTGCCAGTGTTTTGACATGCTCATCATTTTTTTCTTCAGGCACGATAAGCACAAAAAGCAGGTCAACAGGTTTCCCATCAATAGCATCAAAGTCAACCGGCGAGCTCAGGGTTATAAGGCTACCGATGATGCCTTCGCAAGTAGCCAACCTGCAATGGGGGATGGCAATGCCATCACCCAGGCCGGTGCTGCCCAATTGTTCTCTCGCCATAAGCGCATTGAAGACTGTCTCTGCTTCAAGAGCTGAGATATTGTCCTCAATAAACTGGCTGATTGAGGTGAGTAGACGTTTTTTGCTGACCCCCTCGATCCTGTTGTGGCAGCGCTCAGGTGTCAGTATATCTTCCAATTGCATTACTTCTTGCGCCCTTAATTACGCGTGTTAAAACCAAAATATTGAGCCGGCATTTATACCAGCCTTTTACGTTCGTTCGACGGGGGAATAGAGAGTGATTCGCGGTACTTGGCAATTGTGCGTCTGGCCACGTTGATACCTCTTTCTCCCAATAATTCTGTAATTTTGCTGTCGCTAAGCGGTTTGCGCGCACTTTCTGCAGCAATTAGCTTCTTGATAATGGCGCGAATTGCGGTGGATGAGCATTCTCCACCTCCCTTGGTGGATACGTGGGAAGAGAAGAAATACTTTAATTCGAATATTCCTCTTGGAGTATGCATATATTTCTGGGTTGTCACCCTGGAAATCGTAGATTCATGCATTTCAACAGCTTCTGCAATATCGTGAAGCACGAGGGGCTTCATCGCCTCTTCACCATATTCCAGAAATCCCTTCTGATGCTCAACGATGCGAGTGGCGACTTTCATGAGGGTCTCGTTGCGACTTTGCAGGCTTTTAATAAACCAGCGGGCTTCCTGAAGATTGTCTCTGAGATAATTGTTGTCATCACTCGAATCTGCACGTTTTACCAGCGCAGCATAGCTATTGTTTATACGAATCTTTGGTGCTGTTTCCGGATTTAGCTCGACTTTCCATTTGCCGCCTTCGCTTTGTTTGGTGACTATTACATCCGGTACAACATAGCTGGCTGCGGTAGGAGAGATGTTTGAGCCTGGCCGAGGATCCAGATTTTCAATTATGGCAATTGCTGCGCGTAAGTCTGGTTCCTTAATTTTTGTGCGGCGCATAAGCTGGGCATAATCGCGATTGCCGAGCAGGGAAATATAATCACGAATAATTACTTTTGCGTTTTCGATGGCCTGATGTTCCGGGTGGCCTTCCAAATGCTGTAATTGAATCAACAGGCACTCCGACAGATCGCGATAGCCGACCCCGATGGGGTCAAATTGTTGAATACGGTGCAGTACAGCAAGTATTTCGTCGATCTCGATTTCAAACTCGGGGTTTAATCCAGATTGCAAGGATTCCAGACCCACTGTCAGCATGCCGTTTGGATCGATGGCATCAATGATGGCAACGGCAATTTCCCTGTCTATATCTGACATATGTGTCAGATTGAGTTGCCAGGTCAGATGATCCTGCAATGTATCTACTGCGGTGCTACGCGACTCGAACTCCATGGGGTCAGAATCATAGGCAGGTGATGTTGAGCTTGTGTACGAGTTTGGATAGATATCATCCCAATTGCTGTCTACCGACAGATCATTCGGGATCTGATCCTGCCAGGAGCTTTCATCACCATTGAATGACGCATTTTCCTGCTCCGTAGTAGGTTGGGTAGAAGCCAGTTTTTCATTGATTGCTTCGGTATCGAGAACGCCTTCATCTTCGTCTTCCACCATTTCCAGCATTGGGTTTGATTCCAGTGCCTGGTGAATCTCCTGCTGCAAATCCAGAGTCGACAACTGCAACAGCCGAATTGCCTGTTGCAATTGCGGTGTCATCGTGAGTTGCTGACCTAGCTTTAGCTGGAGCGATAGTTTCATCGGGAATACATCGTGCCGCAGACGCTCAGGCTAAGCGCGAGAAGAAGAGAGGAGTGTAGAATGTGGTTTTTCGCATGGAGGCGCGATTATAGCAAGAATCGTGCCTCTTATGCATAGCCTTTTGGCAGGTGACAGAGACGAATTGTGAAGCAATTCCAGGTTATCTGGTTGCAGTCCTAGATTTTAAATTGATCGCCCAGATAGACCTTGCGGACGCGCTCGTTTTGCAGAATCTCCGCACTGTCACCTTCGGCGATAATCTGGCCTTCACTCACTATGTAGGCTTTATCACAAATATCGAGGGTTTCCCGAACGTTGTGGTCAGTCAGCAAAATACCAATCTGTCTCTGTTTAAGATGCAGGATCATTTGCTTGATGTCGTTAACCGAGATGGGGTCTACACCAGCAAACGGCTCATCAAGCAGTATATAGCGGGGGTCAATTGCCAAGGTGCGTGCAATTTCTGTGCGGCGGCGTTCACCTCCAGAAAGGCTCATTCCCGAGTTATGCCTGATGTGCTCAATGTTGAATTCATCCAGTAGCGCTTCCAGTTTGCGCTGTTTTTCTGCGCCACTCAGGTCATGCCGGGTCTCCAGAATTGCCATGATATTGTCTTCGACAGACAGCGTGCGGAATATGGAGGAATCCTGAGGTAAATATGACAAGCCGTGTGTCGCCCGATTATGAATTGGTTGCTTGATCAATGAGTGATTATCAATGCTAACGTCGCCACTATCAGCCTTCACCAGACCAACAATCATATAAAAACAGGTCGTCTTGCCGGCGCCATTGGGCCCCAGCAACCCGACTATTTCACCTTGATTGATAGTGAGAGATACATCTCGCACTACTTCGCGGCCTTTGTAGGATTTGGCTAGATGGGTCGCAGCGAGCATTAATTACCAGTTGCGCTGAGTGCGCCTTTGCATGGGCCAGGGGATTGGACCAGTTCGGTGTCTGAGACATAAGTGATAGAGGCGCAACTCATGCTGAGGTCAGGTGACTGGATATTCGCATTGCCTATCAACTCAATTATGGTTTCTCCGGTAACTGCATCTGTATACATTTCCAGAGTATCACTATCTCCATTAACTTCGTTCTGATCCTCGTCCACGATTTGGTAATAGCGAACAGGGGTTCCTTGAACAGTGATCTTGATTAGCTCATCAGTTTCTATGTTGTATTGCGAGACCACAGTGTCGCCTGTGATCTGCATCGAACCTTGCGACACGATGACATTCGTAGACATTTCCAGAAAGCGAATATTACCCTCTGTCCGTGTTCTGGTGACACCATCTGAACTATAGGTAACTGGCTGATTATTATCTGATTCCAGAGCCATAAATGTTGCAGGCCATAATACCAGCAGTATCAGGGTTAGTATTGGAGCACCTGAGGGAAAGTTAATTCTGGTTGGTTCCATATGATCCCCGATTATTTCTGTTGAACGTGATGATGTTCGTACTGAGGTCAGCAAACATCCCGACTGCGGTGTGGTGCATGGAACTATCTGTAAAAGCGACGGCCTCTTCAGTGCTCAAAGTTTCATATTGCGGGTCAAGAAGTAGCATTGATGTTGTCATTCGAATGCGATTCCCGAATTCATCGATACTGTAGACCTCAACATTTCCAACCAATTCGAACTGATGAGAATTATCTTCGTTATCCTCCGATTGCGTCAGAATTGTGCCGGAATCAGCCACTATATTCCACTGCACATCGCCGTTTTGATAGAGCTTGATCAGAGGGTTGGTTAGTACCGTTGTGTCGTCATTGAAGTGTACTTGCCGGTCTGCCTGCAATGTGTAATCAATATTGCCAGCGAGATCAAAACTGATCGTGTTTATGCCTTCGGAAAAAGCATTGAAGGTTAACTGGGAGCCCGCTTCCGAGACTGAAACAGGTTCATTTAACCGTTCCACAGCTGAAAATCCAATGTAGAGGATGGTTGCGATTACCGCTGGAATGAAAAGCAACGACAATTTTTGCATGATCAGATTGTGTTGAGAAAATCGGGACTCTAGGAGCGTTCAGCTTATCACGGACAGTGCTGACTTTGTTTGATTTTTCGCTGCTGGCGCAGGGTCAATCGAAGCGTGGATACTGCCCTTTGGCAGTAAGCAGGAAATCAGTGACTTCTCGTACTGCGCCGCTGCCACCTGGGGTTTCCGTAACGGCCGCTGCGATATGTCGTACATCCGGGTGGCCACCTGGCACAGATATTGGAAGTGCACATTGCTGCATTGCAGATAAATCGGGGAGGTCGTCGCCAACGAAACTGATTTCCGCGAAGGCAATTCCACTGGAATCTGATACTTCCTGCATGGCAGTTAATTTATCTTCGCGCCCCTGGACAAGGATCTCAATACCAAGATCGGCGGCGCGTCTGGCAACAAGTTGGGATTCTCTGCCGGTGATTATGCCAACTTCAACACCGGCTTTCCGTAGCATCTTGATGCCGTGGCCATCGAGTGTGCTGAAAGCCTTGGATTCTTCACCTGAATTGGAGAAATAGAGTTTACCATCTGTTAACACACCATCGACATCCAACAATAGAAGGCGAATTTGCTTTGCCGTTTGCATTGCTGATTCTGAGTCGATATTAAATAACATTAGGGTTTACACAACGTTGGCTTGTAGCAAGTCATGCATTTTAACAATTCCATCAACCTTGCCATTCTTACCTTTTACAATGACAACATATACATTGGATTTTTGCATAAGTAATGCGGCTTCTGCGGCCAAAGCGTCAGCACCAATATGTTTATAGCTGGTTGACATCACTGTCTCTATACAGATATTTTGAATATCATTTCCAGAATCGATGGTGCGCCGCAAATCGCCGTCGGTAAACACGCCAACAATCTCATCTGAGTCATCTACGACGGTGGTCAGGCCGAAGCCTTTTTCACTCATCTCAAGCAGTGCCTGAATGACTGGAGTGCCGAGCTTAACTTTTGGAATTTCTTCTCCTGCGTGCATAACGTCAATTACCTTGACCAGGAGTCTGCGACCCAGTTTGCCGCCCGGATGAGACACGGCAAAGTCGTCGCTGGTAAATCCTCGCTCCTCCAGCAGAGCCATCGCGAGGGCATCACCCATTACCAGTGCCGCGGTGGTGCTCGAGGTGGGCGCCAGGCCCAGTGGGCAGGCTTCCTCTTCTACCGATGTGTCTATGTGAACATCTGCTGCACGAGCCAACTCAGATTCGAAATTACCAGTCATTGCTATCAATTTTATGCCCTTCCGTTTGAGCACGGGTAGCAGGGCGTTTATTTCATCAGTGGCACCGCTGTTGGAAATGGCCAGTACGACATCATTGGGCGTGATCATGCCGAGGTCACCGTGACTTGCCTCGCCTGGGTGTACATACATGGCGGGCGTGCCTGTGCTGGCAAGAGTTGCTGCTATCTTCTTGCCTATGTGCCCCGACTTCCCCATACCCGTAACGACCGCTCTCCCGTTGCAGGCCATGATGACTTTGCAGGCTTTTTCGAAGGAAGGACCTATGCGTGACTGCAGCGCGGCAATAGAACGCGCTTCGATCTCTATCGTACGGATGGCACTTTTTAATATGGGCGAGTCAGCAGTCATTGGGAACTTGGATTGGTTTATATGGATAGTTATCCATGAACTTGCATGAGCATAACGGTAAACCAGCCACAGTAGATTGACAAGAATACAACTCCGCCTATTCTCCCGATCATGAGGCCCTTCTTGACTCCCCTGTAGCAGAAGTAGGCCAGCAATACGGTGAGCAACAACATCGCCGAATAATCCCGGGCTACCAGTTGCGATTCGACTGGCCCAGGACTGAAAAGCCCCGGAAATGGCAGAACCGCCAGCAAATTTAGAATGTTTGATCCAACAATATTGCCAATCGCGAGATCGTGATGACCACGCAATACACAGGTCACAGACGCGGCAAGTTCGGGTAGGGATGTACCCAGTGCGACTATAGTCAGTCCGATAATCGCTGCGGAAACGCCAAGGGTTTCGGCAATGGAAGTGGAGGCGGCTACGAGTGCTTCGGCACTGAGCACCAGCAATGCCAACCCCAATACCAGATAGGCGACTGCCTGTAAGACTGATAACTGAGCAAGATTTTCTTCGTCCAGTTCAGGCAATGTACCGGACTTGACCTTTTTACGAAAAAGGCGATGGCCGAAATATATTGTTATGGCAATCAGTACAATTGAATCGAACCGCCCCAGTTCAAGGTTGAGCAGCAATACACCCGTCACAACAGTAACTAACAGCAGTGCGGGTAGTTCTTTATGAATTAGTGATTCTGGTGGTTTGAGGGGGCGAATAATCGCAGCAACACCAAGGGCAACCCCAACGTTAAACAGATTGGAACCAATCGCATTACCGATTGCCAATTCTGGTTTGCCTGCCAGTGCAGATGCGGCTGAAGAAAAGATTTCTGGGGCGGAAGTACCGAAGGCGACGATCGTCAAGCCTATCATGAGTGGGGAAACGCCGAGGTTCGTAGCGACTGCCGATGCGCCGAAGACAAACTTGTCTGCGCCCCAGATTAACCCGATGAATCCCAGGACGATGATGACTATGTCTAGGGGCATATTGCTTGGAATTGACTGCTGCGGATAAAGCGCACAATTAGAAGGGTCTTTGCAAAGGTTTGCAAGTAATAATTTATGTGGATGTCCATTTAAGGTAAACTGCCGCCGCTATAGACCAGTTAAGTATTGATTCAGGTCGCGTTGTGCATAGTGTGACATGTATGCCTCGAAACACGAAGAGTGCTGATTTTATTACAGTTTTTTAATGCCCGCTATGATTGGAACCCGGAGATAAACAGATGAAATTACTAAAGAAAGCCCTGGTTGGCAGTGCATTCGCCATGCTTTTATCGGGTAGTCTGCAGGCACAAAACATGACTGCCGTGGAAACCGCGGAACTCGGCGTGGAAACATTACTTTCCACGGTGCAAGAGTCGCGCGGCTTGTTCTTATCAGATCGGGATGCATACTTTGCCGCAATCGAAGAGGTATTGGATAGCTTCGTTGATTTTACTGCCGTGGCTGAAGTTGTAATGAATCGCTACGCTGAGCAAGCCACTGATGCACAGAAAATGCGCTTTGCCGAAATTCTCCAGTCCACGCTGACGCGTTTCTATGGGGCCTCCCTTGTCTCATATGAGGGTCAGGAACTCGTATTCCTGCCATCCAATAACAATAGCGATGATCCACGGGCTGATCGTATTGTAAGTATGGAACTTCGTGGTGATACTAATCTGCGTTTGCAGTATCAGATGTTTATTAATGAAAATGACGAATGGAAATTGAAGAATCTGAGCCTGGCCGGAATTAATCTGGGTCGTCAGTACTTCACACAGTTTTCTGCCTTGATGACTCAACATAACAATAACATTGACGCAGTCCTCGATAATTGGCAGTAAGCAGGGAGCGAATCTTGCAACCAGAAGAAATACAAAAAATTCTTGAAGCCGAACTGACCGACTGCGAGGTTATGGTAAAAGGTGATAACGGTAAGTACCTTGTGTCTGCTGTTGGAGCCGTGTTTGCCGATCTAAATGCAGTGAAGAGGCAGCAGTTGGTTTACAAAATATTGAATGAGCACATAGCAAGTGGCGCAATCCATGCTGTAACCATGCGCCTGATGACGCCGGCAGAACAACAAGCTGCTTAATTTCCAGTCAGTTACCTGCACGCAAGGCAAGTAACTCTTACCTGAGACAAATTTCCACGTGGATAAACTTCTTATTAATGGCGGCATCAGCCTCAAAGGCGAAATCAGAATTGCAGGTGCAAAGAATTCAGCGCTTCCAATTCTGGCAGCAACGCTTTTGACAGCGGATACAGTGCAGGTATGTAATTTACCGCACCTTTACGACATAACTACCATGATCGAGTTATTGGGTTGTATGGGGGTGGAGCCCATCATTGATGAAAAACTCAATGTTGAGGTAAATAGCAGCACGATTAAACATTTCAATGCACCGTATGAATTGGTTAAAACCATGCGCGCTTCAATCCTGGTGCTGGGCCCCTTGCTAACGCGCTTTGGGCAGGCGGAAGTGGCGTTGCCGGGCGGATGCGCGATCGGCAGTAGACCTGTGAATTTACACATCAGTGCATTACAGGCAATGGGTGCTGATATTACCGTTGAAGATGGCTACATCAAAGCCAAAGTTGATGGAAAGCTCAAGGGCGCTCACATCATCATGGATCTGGTTACTGTCACAGGCACCGAGAATGTCATGATGGCGGCGACGCTCGCCACAGGCCAGACAATTATCGAGAATGCTGCACGCGAGCCGGAGGTTGTCGATCTGGCGAATTGCCTGGTGGCTATGGGGGCAGATATAAGCGGCCAGGGAACTGACCGCATTGTCATTAATGGTGTCGACAGGTTGAATGGCTGTAGCTATTCGGTCATGCCGGATCGCATTGAAACCGGAACGTATCTGATTGCTGCCGCAGCCACCCGGGGCCATATCAAAGTTAAGGACACCCGACCCGATATTCTCGAATCAGTATTAAGCAAGCTGGAAGAAGTCGGCGCCGAGATCAAGGTTGGCGAGAACTGGATTGAGCTGAATATGCACGGTAAAAGACCGCGTTCGGTATCACTGAGGACCGCACCATATCCAGCATTTCCAACAGACATGCAGGCTCAGTTCACCGCGTTAAATTCTGTGGCACAGGGTACGGGATCGATAACAGAGACAGTCTTTGAAAACCGGTTTATGCATGTCCACGAAATGAACCGTATGGGCGCATCGATCCGAGTGGAAGGCAACACCGTCATTGTCGACGGCGTAAAAGTCCTTAAAGGTGCGCCAGTAATAGCCACTGACTTGCGTGCATCGGCCAGTTTAATTATTGCTGGTCTGGTGTCTGAGAATGAAACATCGGTGGATCGCATTTACCATATTGATCGTGGTTACGAATGTATCGAGGAAAAGCTGCAACTACTGGGCGCAAAAATTCGTCGCGTTCCTTCCTGAACAAACGTCTTGAACTAATTTTACATCATGAAGTCTTCACAATTAGTCATCGCGCTCACCAAAGGGCGTATTCTGGATGAAGTACTGCCGTTATTCGCGCAGGCTAATATCGTGCCTGCGGAAGATATCAGCAAGAGCCGCAAATTAATATTCGACACAAATCTGCCTAATGTGCAGCTTATGGTGATTCGAGGCTCAGATGTGCCTACCTATGTAGAGTTTGGTAGTGCGGACATGGGAGTAGTCGGCAAGGATCTGATACTGGAGTATGGCGGAGAGGAATTTTATGAGCCGTTGGATCTTGGTATTGCCTGTTGTCGCATGATGACAGCTGGACCCAAGTCAGAAGAGCCTTCAACGGGGCGGATTCGCGTTGCTACCAAATTTACCAATATCGCCAAGCAGTATTTTGCCGAGCAAGGGCAGCAGATCGAACTCGTGAAATTGGGTGGGGCGCTTGAACTGGCACCCGCTATGGGGTTGGCAGACACAATTGTCGACATTGTCGACACCGGCAAAACCCTGGAAGCGAATGGACTGGAGGCGCGTGAGCTCATCGCCAATATCAGTTCCCGCGTTATAGTTAACAAAGCGTCCATGAAGATAAAGAATGCGCAGATACAGCAAGTACTGGATCAATTGCGTGATGCGGTTGAAAGTGCCAAAAAATAGTCGTTCATTACGTGCCCATTTAATATGAGCTACTCCGTTCCAGAAATATATCGATTAAATGCTGCTGATTCGAATTTTGAATCTGCGCTGAATGCTCGCTTGCGCCGCGAAATACTACTGGATGATTCGGTAGTGCAAGCTGTAACTGGCATATTAAAAGATGTACGAGAACGCGGCGATGACGCAGTTGTCGAATATACGCGCAAATTTGATGAATTCGATGCTACCGATATGGCAGGATTGACTGTTTCATCAGAGCAATTGCAAGAGGCTCTTGAAGCTCTGAATGAGTCGCAACGTAAAGCTCTTGAGCATGCCGCTGACCGCATCCGAATCTACCATGAGAAACAGAAACAATCCTCATGGCGCTACGAAGAAGCCGATGGATCTGTTTATGGACAGCAGATCAGTCCGCTGGAGCGTGTGGGTGTCTATGTGCCAGGGGGCAAAGCGAATTACCCTTCATCGGTATTGATGCTGGCAATTCCTGCACAAGTCGCAGGAGTAAAGGAAATTATTGCGACGGTTCCCACTCAATTCGGTGCTGCTTCTAATCTCGTTTTTGCTGCCGCCGCTTTGGCTGGTGTTTCCAGAGTGTTTACTGTCGGGGGCGCGCAGGCTATCGCCGCAATGGCTTACGGAACACGCAGTATCCCGCGAGTGGACAAGGTTACGGGCCCGGGCAATATTTATGTCACGGTCGCCAAGAAAATGGTGTTTGGAGAAGTAGGAATCGATATGGTTGCCGGACCATCCGAACTGACAATTATCTGTGATGGTCAGACTGATCCTGACTGGATTGCAATGGATCTGTTTTCACAGGCGGAGCATGATGAGCAGGCTCAATCCATTCTGATCGCAACTGATGTGGCGTATCTGGATAAAGTGGAAAACAGCATCAAGCGCTTGTTACCACAAATGGAAAGACGCGACATCATCTCCAAATCTCTGGCAGACCGTGGGATGTTCGTATTGGTAGAAGATCTGGATCGCGCCGCGACCGTCAGCAATCTGATTGCTCCTGAGCATCTGGAGATTTCCGTGGCCGACCCGGACTCAGTGCTGGCTAGTATAGAACACGCGGGTGCTATATTCCTGGGTCGGTACACTGCCGAAGCGCTGGGCGATTATTGCGCCGGGCCAAGTCACGTTCTACCTACCTCGGGCACAGCACGCTTTTTCTCAGCTCTGGGCGTTTATGACTTTCAAAAACGCAGTTCTATTATTAATTGCTCGGAATCCGCCGCCGACAAGCTGGGTCGAACCGCAGCGGAATTGGCGCGCAATGAGCATCTGCAGGCCCACGCATTGTCTGCGGAATATCGTGTGAAAAAAGCAAAATAAGAAAAAAATCTGCCTGAACTCTTTATACCAACTTGGCAATGTTCAAGGGTCGATGATTATAGCCTGACCAAATCCCAGTATGGTGGGAAAGTTAAAAGTCTGACCATTGCGGTAGACTTGTATGTCTATTGAATCTCCTGGTTTCTTGTTACGCACTTCCATCATGATGTTCTGTCCATCTGTTACTGGGGTGTCTCCAACCTGAGTGATTACATCGCCTGGTCTTATCCCGGCTCTTCTGGCGCCACCGCCCTGATCCACACTCTCGACCAGCATGCCGCGGATATGATCGACTCCAAAGAACAGCCTGCTTGTTTGTGCGGTCAAGGCTTCTCCAGTCAACACTCCGAGATATCCTGAGTTAGCGGCGATGGCCTGATCGACCATGTCTTCCATAGCGGCGACAGCAGACGATGCCGGTGAGGCGAATCCAATGCCTTCAAAATTTCCGGACTCGGAGAATATGGAAGTATTCAGTCCTACCAGTTCGCCCCGGGCATTGATCAAAGCGCCCCCGGAGTTGCCCGGATGAATAGCTGCATCGGTTTGAATAATCGAGACAGATGCGTCGAAATTTCGATTTATCGCACTTACGATACCCTGTGAAACTGATTGTCCGATGTTGCGCGGATAACCAATGGCAAAAACTATGTCACCAACCTGTAACTCCTGCTCGTCGCCTATATTTATAGGTGTCAGGTCATCCATATTGATATGTAATACTGCGAGATCGTTGGATTTGTCCCACGCAACTACAGTTGCTGGTGTATTACGACCATCAGCAAGCGTCACTTCTGTATCAAACGCGTCCAGGAAGCTGTCTACAACGTGCAGATTCGTGAGAATGTAACCACGATCGCTGATTATTACTCCAGAGCCCAGACTGTCACGCTCGCCGAGATACAGATTGACCTGGTCTGCGGCAGTGCGTTCAGCCGATTGCACTCTGACGCTGGTTGCAGTGATACTGACCACGCTAGGAGCTGCCATAGCGATAGCGTCCGCGAATGAAATATTATCGGGTTGCGCCACGGGCAGTGGATTCTGCTGTGATTCCAGACGTTGAAGTTGTTGGTACTGAAGGCCAGAGATGGCGATTAGTACGCCGCAAATGATCGGCCAGCCAGCGAATTGTAAGACTTTTGCTATGTGATTCATGATTGCAGCACTCGACGGGATGCCGAAGACACTGTGATATCATCACGGTGTCTTTCGAATATACAGCGTTGTCGGAGTGATATCCAATGGCGGTAAGCCGTGATCAACTGGAAACTGAACTCAATCAGCTTCTCAAGCCAGAGCAATTTAGTGACTATTGCCCCAACGGCTTGCAAGTCGAGGGGCGAGCTGAGATAAAAAAACTTGTGTCCGGAGTGACAGCCAGTCAGGCGCTAATTGATGCAGCAATCAGCGCCAATGCTGATGCTATATTGGTACATCATGGCTATTTTTGGCGTGGTGAAGACCAGAGTGTCCGCGGGATGAAAAAAGCCCGTCTGATCGCATTATTGGAAAATGGTATAAGCCTGTTCGCTTATCACTTGCCGCTCGATGCCCACATGGAACTTGGCAATAACGTCCAGTTGGCGACCTTGCTAAATATTACCATCAGTGGAGAACTCGGCAGACAGAACAACCATCCCCTTGGGCTAATCGGAGAACTGGAAGCGGCAACATCAGCTACAGAGTTTGCCGTACATTTGCGAGATAAATTGAAGCGCGAACCCCTTCTTGTCGCCGGCGGTGAACACTCGATCAAGCGTGTGGCGTGGTGTACCGGCGCAGCGCAGGGGTTCATTGAGCAGGCGGTAAGTGCCGGAGTCGATGCTTATATCACCGGAGAGGTTTCCGAACCCACCGTGCATGTAGCGAGGGAAGCGGGTATTCATTTTTACGCAGCAGGGCACCACGCGACGGAACGTTACGGGGTGCAGGCAGTGGGAAATTATCTGGCACAGAAATTCGGGCTCGAGCACGAGTTTATCGATATCGAAAACCCGGCTTGAAACCCTAGATAATATTCTCGGCCTTCATCAGATCGACAATTTTGTGAAGACATTGTTCGACATTAAGCTCTGCAGTGTCCAGTTCAAGATGAACAGTTTCCGGAGCATCGTAAGGAAAACTGACCCCCGGAATTGTAGCCGAATCTGATCTCTCTGCGGCAGCGTACAACCCACTCGGATCCCTTTGAACGCACACGTCGATGGGCGGATTGAGATAGACAATATAACAATTGTCTTTACCGATGACGCTTAGTGCATGTTCGCGAGAATCTCGGTTTGGGGCCACAAAGGATGCGCAACAGATCATGCCTGAGTCATTCAGGAAACGAGCGATGTGCGCACTGCGCCGCAGGTTCTCTGCACGGCCTTCCGCATCATGCGGCAAGTCCTTGCTGATTCCCAGGCGCATGGTTTTGCCATCCAGCACAGTGCTTACTCGACCGCGATCGAACAGATAACGCTCCAGGGCATGAGCCAGCGTCGACTTGCCAGAACCAGAAACGCCAACAAACATTACGGTGGCTGGTTTTTGCCCGTATCGCGCAGCACGCTCTTCTTTCGTCACATAGATGTTCTTGGTGACAGGCGCCGTTTTGCGTGCTTGCTGCTCGCAATTGATCATGCCGGCACCCACTGTCACGTTTGTTAGCCGGTCGATGATAATAAAAGCACCTGTAGCACGATTTTCCTGATAGCTGTCGAAACAGACGGCAGTGTCCAGTTCGATTTCAGCAATACCTATTTCGTTCAGTTCCAGTGCTGGGGCAGGGCTCTCTTCAAGTGTGTTGACATCAATTCGGTTTACAAGAGTGGTTATCTTGCCGCTGACATTCTTCGAACCGAGTTTAAAATCATATGCCTTACCCGCCACCAGCGGCTGATCAATCATCCAAACCAGAGTCGCTTCAAATTGGTCAGAGGAATTCGGCTGATTGCCGGTGTGGGCGATGACATCGCCGCGACTCACATCTATCTCATCTTCGAGGGTCAATGTGATAGCCATTTCCGTAAAGGCCTGATCGAGTTCTTCGTCATAGGTGACAATCGATTTGACGTGGCTCTTCTGGCCGGAAGGCAGCACTATGATCTCATCACCTTTGTGCACCACGCCTGAGGCGACTGTGCCGCAGAAACCGCGGAAATTGAGATTGGGGCGATTTACATATTGCACTGGAAAACGAAAATCTGTGAAGTTTCGGTCTGCAGCGACCTCAACATTTTCCAGGATATGCATTAACGGTTCGCCTTCATACCATGGCATGTTTTCGCTCACGTTGACAACATTGTCACCATTGAGTGCAGACAAAGGCATGAAGTAGAAATCGGCATCTGCGAGTTTCTCAGAAAATTTCAGGTAGTCAGCTTTGATTTTCTCGAAGACATCCTGACTATACTCAACCAGATCCATCTTGTTGACGGCAACTATGATATGTTTAATGCCCAACAGGGAAGCGATGAAGCTATGGCGTCTGGTCTGAGTCTGAACTCCGTGGCGAGCGTCTATCAGGATGATGGCGAGCTCGCAGGTCGACGCACCAGTAGCCATATTGCGCGTGTATTGTTCATGTCCCGGAGTATCCGCGATGATGAATTTGCGCTTGGCCGTAGAAAAGTAGCGATAGGCAACATCAATTGTAATACCTTGTTCCCGCTCTGCCTGCAGACCATCCACTAGCAGCGCGAGGTCGAGCTTGCCGCCTGTGGTGCCGGATTTCACGCTGTCGGCTTCAATCGCGGCGAGCTGATCTTCATAAATCATTTTGGAATCATGCAACAAGCGACCAATCAGCGTGCTCTTGCCATCATCTACACTGCCACAGCTTAATAACCGAAGTAGTTCCTTGCGCTCGTGTTGGGCGAGGTAAGCATTGATATCTGTGCTTATCAGTTCGGACTGATGCGACATCAGAAATACCCCTTACGTTTTTTGTCTTCCATAGACCCGGCCTTGTCTGAATCTATCAATCGTCCTTGTCGTTCAGAACTAGTGGTAAGGAGCATTTCCTGGATGATCTCAGGTAATGTGGTCGCGGTCGACTCTACAGCGCCGGTTAGCGGGTAGCAGCCCAGTGTGCGGAAACGCACTGTCTTGGTTTCAATTTTTTGGTCTTCGCCGATGGGCATGCGGTCGTCATCAACTAAAATATCCACGCCATCAATTCTTACTACAGGGCGAGGCTTAGCGAAGTAAAGGGGAACTATATCTATGTTATTCAAATAGATGTATTGCCAGATATCCAGTTCTGTCCAGTTTGACAATGGGAACACGCGGATGCTTTCGCCTTTCTTAACTTTGCCATTGTATATGTTCCACAGTTCAGGGCGCTGGTTTTTCGGATCCCACACGTGATTCTTGTCGCGAAATGAGAATACACGTTCTTTAGCTCGAGACTTCTCTTCATCGCGCCGTGCGCCACCAAAAGCCGCATCAAATTTGTGCTCGTTCAGCGCTTGTTTGAGCGCCTGGGTTTTCATGATATCGGTGTGTTTTTCACTGCCGTGTGTAAAGGGCCCGACTCCAGCATCAACACCTTCCTGATTGATATGAACGATCATGTCCAATCCCAACTTTTCTATAAGCTGGTCGCGAAATTCTATCATCTCGCGAAATTTCCATGTGGTATCTATATGCATTAGCGGGAAGGGAAGTTTGCCTGGATAAAACGCTTTTAGCGCCAGGTGTAACATGACAGCACTGTCCTTACCGATTGAATACAGCATTACAGGTTTGTCAAATTCGGCAGCAACTTCGCGAATTATATGAATACTTTCCGCTTCGAGGCGCTTGAGATGGGTTAGATTGTACTCTGACATAGGCTTGTGTGGGTCTCGCGGAGACGAGAGAGTACCAGAATACTTCCCTGTATCTCCAGAGTTGTAGGGTGGTTTGGACGGTTTAGTGGGTGCTCAGTCTTCCTCATCACTGCCGGGCTGCGCCGCAGTGGGTGGCACTTTACTCTTGTTCTTGCTCTTACTGATGCCAAAATCTTCAGCCAGCGCGCCTTTCTGTTCTGGGTCTTGCTTGGCGGCATAGTCCTTGGGAGGGTTTAGGCCAGTAACTTCCTCTTCTTCCTGCTTGGTCTCAAATACGGCATCAGAACTGGTCGGCAATAATTTGCCTGCGACCTCAGCGGTGCAGAGATCCTGCGCGCCAGTTGCCAGATGCTGATATACCTCGCGATAACTTTCAGTCATGTGGTGCACAAGTTCGGCTGTCATGTTGAAGTGGTCACTGACGCTGTCCCGGTAGTCATGGTGACTTTCCTTGAGATCACGGATCTGATTCTCAAGTTCCTGAACGCGAGATGGGCTTGTGTTCATGCGGCTCGCAAAAGCTACTCCGATGACCATTCCTACTGCAAGGCAACCGATTGCTGTTAGCCAAATCATTTAAAATCAACCTCAATAAAACCGGGGATTGGTGACGAATTCAGTGTTTAGCGGAGTATAACTTAATTCACCGGTATCTTCTCTTGGTACGGCAGTAATGGCCACATCCTCATCTGCTTGTATGCACGGCGACTGCCCTGCCAGTGATTGCGCCTAGAGTCCGGAGCGGAACCCGCCTAGAATGCGTGAATTAGGCCAATCACTGACAATAGAGTTCATGGACCCACTCACGCGCTACCAGGAAGACATCGATTCCGGGCATATCTGCCCTGATTCAGGCCAGCGACGCGTTGTTGAAGCATTGCAGCACCTGGCAACTGAATTAAACTCAGGGTCGCAAAGCAAACGGCGCTGGTGGCAGCGATTTCTCAACATAGCACTCGATAAATCAACGCGTCATATTCAGGGTATTTACTTGTGGGGCGGAGTCGGTCGCGGCAAGACTTATCTAATGGACCTGTTCTACGACTGTGTTGTCCGTCCGGACAAGGAACGCACACACTTTCACCGTTTCATGCAGCAAATCCATCTTGAACTGCAGAAATTCCAGGGCACCAAGGATCCACTGGTGCAGGTCGCCAACGTTATCGCCGCGCGCTCCCGCTTACTCTGCTTTGATGAGTTCTTTGTTGTTGATATTGGCGATGCCATGTTGCTGGCGGGATTGTTGAAAGCGTTGCAGGACCGGGGCGTCATCATTGTGACCACTTCAAATGCTCACCCCGATGACCTCTACAAGAATGGTCTGCAAAGGGAACGTTTCTTACCGGCTATCGCAATGTTGAAGCAGAGCATGAAAATAATCGAAATAGAGCAGGGCACAGATTATCGATTGCGCAGTCTCAGCCAGGCTCGCCTGTATCATTACCCCATAGACTCCGAAACCCAGTTCAGGCTTGGGCAGGTATTCGACGAACTGGCACCGGATAAACCAACCATAGAGCTGGACTGCAAGATACCCATACTGCAGCGCGAGATTCCTGCGCTGCGCTGCAGCAATGATGTCGTGTGGTTTGAGTTTGCAGCACTCTGCGATGGACCCCGCAGTGCATTTGACTATGTTGAGCTGGCCAAGCTGTTTCATGCCATTATCATCAGCAACATGCCGCAACTTACAGATCAGTCTGCTGATCTTGTCCGCCGCTTTGTGAGCCTGGTGGATGAATTGTACGATCGCAGGGTTAAGCTGATAATTGCTGCTGAGGCACCCATTTCCAGCCTGTACGTGGGGCAATCCCTGGCCTTCGAATTCGAACGCACGCGCTCCCGGTTGCTGGAGATGCAATCTCACGCCTATCTGGCCCATGAACACCGCGGGTAACGCCCGAATACAGCGGCGTCTCAGGAACCTAAAAATGGGCATTCAACCCCTAAATTTGCTTGAATCTTGGTGGGCGCTTCGGTAGTATTCGCGCTCCTTAATAAATAGCCCAGAATTAGACCCATGAAAACCTATAGTGCAAAACCGAATGAGGTTGATCCAGGTTGGCTGCTGATTGATGCAGAAGGCCAGACTCTGGGGCGCATGGCTACTGCCATTGCTACCCGCTTGCGGGGCAAGCACAAGGCCGAATATACCGCTCACGTAGATACAGGTGACTACGTAGTTGTTATTAATGCCGACAAAGTCAAGGTTACCGGTAACAAGGCCACAGACAAGATGTACCACTCACATACTGGTTTTCCAGGTGGTCTGAAGTCGATATCCTTTGAGAATCTGCTGGATCAGGCTCCTGAACAAGTAATTAAGCTGGCTGTTAAAGGCATGTTACCTCGCACCCCATTGGGTCGGGCCATGTTCAAAAAGCTCAAGGTTTATGCGGGCACAGAGCATCCTCATTCCGCGCAACAACCGACGGCTATCCAGCTCTAAGCGAGGCATATAATGGCAAGTACTCAATACTATGGCACCGGGCGACGCAAAACCTCAACTGCCCGGGTTTATCTGACTAGCGGCAGCGGCGCTATCACAGTGAATCGTCGTCCTCTGGATGGCTATTTTGGCCGTGAAGTTGCGCGCATGATCGTGCGTCAGCCTCTGGAACTGGTGGAGCTTACTGAGAAATTCGATATCAACGTCACTGTGCGTGGTGGTGGTAGCTTTGGCCAGGCAGGTGCGATTCGTCACGGTATAACTCGTGCACTGATGGATTACGATGACGAACTCAAGCCAACCCTCCGTAAGGCCGGGTTTGTGACGCGCGATGCGCGAGAAGTTGAGCGTAAGAAAGTCGGTCTGCGCAAGGCGCGTAAAAAGCCGCAATTCTCCAAGCGCTGATTTATCTCTTTTACAAGCGCCGATTCCGGTTTAAGGGGTCGGCGTTTTTTATGGGCGAAAATAAATTTTTTTGCAGAATTTTCAAAAAGATACCATGTGTTTAATGCAGTAGCCGACTTGAAAAAATGTCTGAAATTGACTACCATGCGCGCGGTTTGCTAGCCCGATGTTGTGCAGCGCCTTTTACCATCTGCTCAGGAACTGCAATCAGGCCTGACGTAGACTATTCAATTGATATTCGCATACTCTCGAGGAGAAATTTACGGTGACTGACGACAGTGCAAATGCCGGCCGTAGACGTTTTCTAGTGGGCTCAACATCTGTAGTGGGTGCCGCTGGAGTGGTAGGAGCGGCAGTACCATTCGTGGGCTCCTGGAATCCAAGTGCCAAAGCAAGGGCCGCCGGTGCTCCTGTACGACTTGATATAAGTCGCTTGCAGGAAGGCGAGATGTTGGGGCCTATTCCAGCCTGGCGTGGCCGACCAATATTCGTAGTGAAGCGTTCTGATGCCGCGCTTGCGGCGTTGAATGAAAACCCTGGCCGATTAACTGACCCCAATTCGGAAGAGCCCGAGCAACCGGAATATGCGCAAAATGAGTTTCGCTCACGGCGCCCGGAGGTTCTGGTTCTGGTTGGTTTGTGCCCCCATCTGTTCTGTTCACCAACTCCGCATATCGCACTTCGACCAGAGCCTTTTGACAGCGAATGGCGTGGTGGCTTCTTTTGCCCTTGCCATGGTTCTCGCTTTGATCTCGCTGGTCGTGTTTACAGTGGCTCTCCTTCATCCAGAAATATGCAGGTTCCACCTTATTCTTACGAAGGTGACGATGTTCTGGTTATAGGTATAGACGAGGAGAATGCATCATGAGCGAGCAGGACGTGAACAGCAAACCTTCTTCTAATGCTGTAATTCGTATGTTGGTCGGTCTGCGAGATTGGACTGACGCCAGGCTTCCAATTGTCCAGGCCTGGGAGAAGCATCTTAGCAAGTATTACGCACCAAAGAATTTCAACTTCTGGTACTTCTTTGGCGTGCTATCCATGTTTGTGCTGGTGTTGCAGTTGCTTACCGGTATATGGCTCACCATGAACTATACGGCCAGCGCCGAGCAGGCGTTTGCCTCCGTGGAATACATCATGCGTGACGTAGAGTGGGGGTGGCTACTGCGTTACCTGCACTCGACTGGCGCCTCGGCATTCTTTCTGGTGGTCTACATTCATATGTTCCGGGGCATAATGTATGGCTCCTACCAAAAACCCAGGGAACTGATCTGGGTCTTTGGTATGGCTATCTATCTGGTTCTGGTTATGGAAGGCTTTATGGGATACGTATTGCCCTGGGGCCAGATGTCTTACTGGGGTGCAAACGTAATTGTTTCCCTGGTGGGCGCTATACCAATTGTTGGAGAAGATCTGTTGATCTGGGTGCGCGGTGATTACCTGATTTCTGGTGCCACCCTGAATCGCTTCTTCGCCCTGCACGTTGTCGCACTGCCAATTGTTTTACTGGCACTGGTGGTATTGCACATCCTGGCCTTGCACGAGGTCGGATCAAATAATCCTGACGGCATCGAAATCAAGGCCAACAAAGGTCCTGACGGGATTCCTTTAGACGGCGTGCCTTTCCACCCTTATTACACCATGTATCATGATCTGGGCGGAATCATTCTGTTCCTGTTTGTGTTCTGCGCAATAGTTTTCTTTGCGCCAGAAATGGGCGGCTACTTTCTGGAAATCGCAAATTTCCAGGAGGCTGATCCACTGAAGACCCCTGAGCATGTGCCGCCAGTTTGGTACTACACACCGTTTTATTCCATGTTACGTGCTGTAACGTATCCGCTGTTCGGTATTGACGCCAAGTTCTGGGGATTGATAGTGATGTTCAGCGCGATCGCTATTCTTTTTGTCTTGCCCTGGCTCGACAAGAGTCCTGTACGCTCAATGCGTTACAAGGGTTGGTATAGTCGGGTTGCTCTGCTGTTATTTGTCGTCAGCTTTCTGATATTGGGCGTATTGGGTACGCAATCGGTAAGCCCTGCAAAGACTTTGTTGGCTCAGATTATGACAGTGGTTTACTTCGCCTACTTCTTTGCCATGCCCTGGTACACACGCAAAGAACAAACATCACAGGTGCCAACCAGAGTTACCGGACGCTATATCAGTATCCCGCAGTTAATTGGCAGTATTCTGCTGATTGCCTTTCTGGTTGTGTTGCCATTAATGCTGGTCTCTGGGAGTGCCGATGCCGCTGAATCTTCAAATCTGGAACTCGAACATGTGGAAACAGATTTTGAAGACAAAGATTCATTGCAGCGCGGTTTCAAGTATTACATGAACTACTGTGTGAGCTGCCATGCTTTGGGTTATGCCCGATATGAGCGAACGGCAGACGATCTGGGAATTCCTCATGATCTGGTTGTGGAAAATCTGATTTTCGGTGATTCATTAATTGGTGATTTGATGACCAATTCTCTCTCGAAAGAAGATGCCAACAACTGGTTTGGTGCAGCGCCGCCGGATCTTACCCTGATAGGCAGAGTGCGCAGCCCGGATTGGCTCTACACATATCTGAATTCTTTTTACGGCGACCCTGCAAGGCCATTTGGTACGAACAATAGTATCTTTCCAAACGTCGCCATGCCGAACGTGTTGCATGAGTTGCAGGGAGATGTGACCTGCGATGATCATGGTTCTGGCGACCCTACTCAATGTGAACTACACCATGTGGAAGGAACCGGCGAACTAAGTCCCGCCGAATTCGATAACGTAACCGGCGATATCGTAAATTTTCTGTATTACATAGGTGAGCCCGTCAGGGAAACAAGAAAAGCAATTGGAGTATGGGTGCTGGTGTTCCTGGCTTTCCTGTATGTGCTGGTTGCCCTGATGAGCAGAGAATTCAGCAAGGATTATCACTAATTTTCGCCGCCACTGCGGTTAACCTGAAAAACGGAATCTAAGAGAGAAACATATGGGTGTGGTAGCGAAACGATCTTCAATGACTTTTTATTCAGATGGCAGCAGTCATTATAGTCATCGAGTCAGAATAGTGCTTGCTGAAAAAGGAGTTACTGTCGAGACTATCGATGTAGATCCAGACGATAAGCCGGAGGATCTGGCTTCTTTGAATCCTTACAATACTCTACCAACTCTGGTCGACCGTGACCTGGTGTTGTACGAAGCGGACATCATGATGGAATATCTTGATGAGCGTTTCCCACATCCACCTCTTTTTCCAGTTTACCCTGTAGCTCGTGCCCAGAGCCGGCTATGGATTTATCGCATTAGACAAGACTGGTGCGACCTGGTAGACAAGATTATGGCGGCCGATGGCACGCCAAAACAGCTCGATACAGCGCGTAAGGAATTGCGTGAAAGCCTGATTTCAATCGCGCCAATTTTCGGCGAAAAACCATTCTTTATGAGCGAAGAGTTCACGATTGTGGACTGCTGTGTAACGCCAATTCTGTGGCGTTTGCCGTTTATGGGGATTGAATTGCCTAAAAACAAAACCACAAAGCCCCTGCTTGAATACCGTGATCGGTTGTTTGAGCGCGACTCGGTACGGGCTAGTTTCTCCGAGCAGGAAAAGGAGATGGTCTAGGCACCATCTATTTCCGACAGTAGGTTGCCAGCAATGACAATGACCTCCAATCGTCCGCATCTCGTCAGAGGCTTGTACGAATGGATTCTCGAGAATGATTGCACGCCTTATGTCCTCGTCAACGCAATGGAACAAGGCGTTGAAGTGCCGCAAGAGCACGTAAAGGATGGCCAGATAATTCTCAATATTTCCCCTACAGCAGTTCAGGACTTGCTGATTGGTAATGAAGTCATGGAGTTCTACGGCAGGTTTGCGGGGATAGAAAAGCATATCTTCGTGCCCATGTCGGCAGTGCTTGGAATCTATGCGAAGGAAAATGGGCAGGGCATGATTTTTGATGCTGAAGCGAGACCGTCACCCCCGCCACCGAAGAACTCGGATGCGAATTCTGATAACGAGGGTAAACGCCGTCCGAGCAAGAAGCCCAGCTTACGAGTCGTGAAATAGAATTACCAGGGCAGCTAGTTAATATACTCGAACACTTTAACGACCCGGGTTACACCTGACACATTGCGAGCCAAATTGGCTGCATTGTCGCCTTCGGCCTGGCTAATCAATCCCATTAAATACACCGACCCATTTTCAGTGATGACACGGACCTGATCAGAAGGCACATCTGAATTGGTCATCATGAGTGTACGAATCTTGGTTGCGATCCAGGTATCATTGCCGCGTGATATCAAGTTGGTATTGCCAGATACCTCGATTTCGTTGTGTATTCTTTTAATCTTGGTGCTGGCTTCGCTGGCAATCTGGGTAACTCGCGACTTGAGTTCTTCAGATTGTACCTGCCCAATAAGTAGTACAACGCCATTATAGCTGACCACATCAATATTGGCCTGTCGCAATGCGGGCTCTTGCGAGCGCAAGTTAACGGCGATCTTGGTTTCAATCGATTGGTCTTCAACCACAGCACCAGCTGTGCGCTCAGTTGGATCTTCAACGATTCCCTGTTCGCTAGTAGTGCGAACCAGAATTGATGTACAGGACGCCAGCGTGACTGTCAGGGTTGCGATCAAGAGCGTTCGGTAGAATGTCATGTTTCATTTCCTCCGAATAATTTGTTGTCAATAAAATCACAAAGACAATGAATAACGACGAGGTGGACTTCCTGAATTCTGGCAGTGCGCTCGGAAGGCACGCGGATTTCCAAATCCCTCCCCATTAACTTTTTGGCCATGCTCCCACCGTCTTTACCAGTTAGCGCTACGACCATCATGTCACGTTCGTGCGCAGCATCGATTGCGGCGACTACATTACCCGAATTGCCACTGGTTGAAATTGCCAACAGAATATCTCCGGATCGGCCTAGCGCCATAACCTGTTTGGAATATATTTCTTCATAGGAATAGTCATTAGCTATGGCCGTAATAGTGGACGTATCCGTGGTCAATGCTATTGCCGGTAGTGGTGGTCGTTCACATTCAAAGCGATTAAGCAATTCTGCAGAAAAATGCTGGGCATCACCCGCCGAGCCTCCGTTGCCACAGGTAAGAATCTTGCCCTCATTCAATAAGCAGTCAACCATGGCAACGCCAGCCTCAAATATAGGGCCTGTCAATTCTCCGGCAGATTTTTGCTTGACGGCAATGCTGTCGCTGAAATGATTGAGAATGAGGTCCTGCAATTCCATAAAATTACCTTAATTTGAGAGTACATGTTATATCGGCCAGTGCCGGGACAAGTTTTAAGCAGATAGTCCGATTTTCCGCCATGCTGACCAAAGATTCATCCAGGCTAAGAAAATGCATTACGAATCCATATTGGCTTGTTGAACTGCCTGGTTGGCTTGTGATTGTAGGCGATCACATCGAACCGGGTTGCTGCATTTTGCAACTCTCTTTGCTGCAAGAGGAAGATACTTGAAGCCTTCCTGATACGCTCGATTTTGTGAGCATCTACAGATTCCAGGGCCGTTCCGAATTGCCTTGAGGCGCGAAATCTTACCTCGGTAAAAACCACGCAACTCTCTTTGTCCTGCATTATCAGATCAATTTCACCACATCGACAGACGAAATTTCGGGCCAATAATCGCAGGCCACGACTGCGCAGATACTGGCAAGCATACTGTTCGACTATTTGGCCATAACCGCGGCTGCTGAGATAGCCAGTTCCATATTTGAATAGCACTTCCCTGTGCCCCTGGTTGTATTAATTGATATTGGGCGCTGCACTGTTCGCCCGAATTGCCTCTCCGTTACTGAATTGTGCTGCCTCCAGCTGGCGGCGAATTCTCAGGTTGTTACTCATAGTTAGCTGGCCCGTTGCACCTCTGAGGCTGCTCACTTCACCTGCTGCCAATTGTTGCAATCTGGTATATAGCTGGAAGCTGTCTATGCCCATAGCGCGCAGTCTTTGCAGCGCTCCCTGGGTTCTGCGCAGTGATGTGATCGTGTGAATTTTCAGTTCGCTGGATTTGTCAAACAGCCACGGCGCATCGGTAAAAATAATACCATCGAGATCCCGGTTGGCATCCGGGTTATCGAGCCCATCGTTAATTGATGGCAATGAATACACTGGCAAGTTCTGGGCGAAATAAAATGCCAGCGTCGGTTTTATCTGGCGACCTTGTAAAGGGTTGGCTATCAGGAAAATAAAATCGACATCCTGACGTCTGCGCGGCGTGAAGAACACATTGTTACGGGGTACGATGGACAATAATCGATCACGACGCACCTCGCTAGAATCGATTGCCAGTAGGCGTTTGATTACTTCGCTGTAGTCACTGTTATTGTCAAAGTTTGTGCGAGCTACCACTGTTCCGCCGCGGGCAAGCCACATGTTCGCGAAGATCGATTGCAATCGTTCGTAATCCTGGCTTGCCGGTGTTAGCAGCGCTGCATTACGGTGTCCTGCATTCCAGGCAAGTTCAATCGCCTGTGATATCTCGTCTTCCGGAGCGAGGCCAAACTGGTAGAGTTGGTTATTTGCTGCATCAATGGTGTCGGTGTAATTCAGGGCCAACGTTGGCACCGGGAGCTCGCGTAATTGCTGTAACTGATTGACCAGTTCCTTATCCAGAGGGCCGATAATCAATTCTGCACCACTGTCCACAGCCTCATCATAGAGTGAATATACAGAAGATGCGTTGGAGCTGTCTATCACGGTCAACCGCGGAACTTCGCGGGTGGATTCCATGGCCTGGTAGTAAGCACTAAGGAAGCCTTCTTCGATAGCTTTTCCCGCTGCGGATTGTAATGGCAAAATCAAGGCGATGTGTCGTGGACGCGATTCCCATGCCTGTTCCAGGTTTCGAATAGAGTCAGGCATAGCATTAACTGCGGAGTGTCTTGACCAAACCCGGCGCCATTGCGCAAGTGCGTCCAGTTGGCTACGCATACTGAACTGATTGTTGCGCAGTGAGCGAGTCAGTTCTATCCAGCCTCTTAGCTCATAGGTATCAGCATTGGTGGCGAGCGCCGCAAGTTCATCATCATCGAGGTTGTCCAGCAGTTGCCAGATCATGGTAGTAATTATGGTATCGGGCAGCTCCTCACCGTCTGATAGCTGAGTGTAGATATCAATGGCGGTGGCAGTCTGACCAGTGGCCACCAACGCCTCAGCCAATGTCATTATGTATTCGCGATTCAGTGTCATGGGCAGGTCAGCCATGATGCGCGCGGGTTCGAGCCAGAACAATGCGTCATCGGCGCGAGACTCGGCCAGTGCCAGTTGTGCCTGGCGCAGTTCAAATTGTGCCAGTAACGCTTCGGACAATTCATCTTCGTCGATGCGGTTAAGCAAGCTATCGGCACGAGAAATTTGATCGTCTTCAATTAGCACTCCTGCGGCTTGCAACAGAAGCGCATCTGCTTCTTCGCCATCGCTGGCTTCAGCCGCCAGAATTAGCTCCTCAGCAGAGTCTGGGTTAGACTCGATTGCGGCAGACTCATTTCCGGAAAACTCGGAGCTTGAGTTGCAGGCTGCCAAGGTCGCAGCCATGACCAGAGTGATAAACGATCGTGCAGGAAAGAATAGCAGAACCAGATTCTGCGCTTTGCGACTAATCATCTTGCGCTTCTCATTAAATACGGTTTGTTCTTGCGTATATGAAAAAGACTAATACAGTTCCATCAACACAGCAATTATCAGCCAATCTTCGCCGTTGTCCGGTTTTGGCTTACCTGAGTTCAGCGGGTTGAGGAAATATGGATAAGCAGGGCATCTTGTATGTGGTCGCTACACCGATCGGTAATCTCGATGATATTTCCAAGCGTGCTATTGATGTGCTGAGCAAGGTAGATTGCATCGCTGCAGAGGATACCAGACACAGTCGCAAACTATTACAGGCTTTTTCCATAAACACGCCACTGCGCACTTATCACGATTTCAGCAGTACTGGTACCGTGAGCAGATTACTCACGGCATTGGCAGGTGGACAAAGCCTGGCTCTGATATCTGATGCGGGCACGCCATTGATAAGCGACCCAGGCTTCAAGTTGGTCGCAGCGGCACGTGAAGCGGGGATTCAGGTTTTACCAGTGCCAGGCCCATCCGCGCTAATGGCAGCGTTGTGCATAGCCGGGATTCCCACCGATCGATTTGCATTCGAAGGTTTTTTGCCCGAAAAAGCTGGCGCGCGAGAGAAACAACTACGGGCGTTGGCGACAGAAAAGCGCACGCTGGTGTTTTATGAAGCACCGCATCGGATAGAGCGCTGCTTGCAGGATTTAGATACTGCTTTCGGTAGCGACAGGCCGCTTTTTATAGGCAGGGAGCTGACCAAGAAATTCGAGGCTCATCATGTTGGCTCCATAGCGTCTGGCCTTGAGTGGTTAGGTCAGGATAGCAATAACCAGCGTGGTGAATTTGTATTGGTACTTGGCGGAAACCATTCTGCTGATGCTGCTGCCTCCAACTTGCAATCTGCGCTTGATATGGTGGCGGAATTGCGTACGGATCTTAGCTTGAAGCGTGCTGTGGAACTGGCTGCCAGATTTACTGGCGTACGAAAAAACGCATTGTACGAGGCCGCGTTAGAGGCTGACGACAAGTAGCAGATAATGAAAACTTGTATTAGTTCAGTCTCTGGCGTAGTCTGCCTCGCGAGTCAGCCGGGCAATTGCTGCCCGATCACTCAAGGTTATTGACAGTCATCAGTGACATTGAGTGATCGGGCAGAGGAAAGTCCGGGCTCCAAAGAGCAGGGTGCCAGGTAACGCCTGGGGGGCGCAAGCCCACGGCTAGTGCAGCAGAAAATATACCGCCCGGCCACTAGGGGCCAGGTAAGGGTGAAATGGTGCGGTAAGAGCGCACCGCGCGACTGGTAACAGTTCGTGGCAATGTAAACCCCACCCGGAGCAAGGCCAAATAGGAATCCTATGGCGTGGCTCGCGCTGGATTCGGGTAGGCTGCTTCAGGATAACGGTGACGTTATTCGCAGATGAATAATTGCCCCAGACAGAACCCGGCTTATAGGCTGGCTCACTTTATTTTCCCTATCCCGCCTTCCAGGCGGGGTGGTGAAAACCTGCCATTTAGCTCGAAATATCCCCCAACTCGGCTACCAGTTCAGCCAATTCTTAATATTTCACTTTAAGATAGATTCATATGAGATTGTAATTGCTGAAATTGCAATTTCCTGATCTCACAATTTAGCAGCAGTTTCGCAGTTTTTAACGGCAAGTTCCCGGAATTTCTACAAAAGAAACGTGCAATTAGTGCTTGCGCACGGGCTTTTCAGCCCCTATAGTGTGACTTTGTGGCGAAAAGTGGAATTAAATGTTGTTTTGTGGAGGATAGTGGAGTCTCCAGGCAACAGTTGATTCCGATAATTACGGGGACAATACGTGTTTCGCGGCATTAATACCATCAACATGGATGCGAAAGGGCGCATGGCATTGCCTGCGCGTTACCGCGAGCAGTTGCAACAGCACTGCTCGGGCCATCTCGTGGTCACGATTGATACCAATCACCGCTGCCTGTTGCTCTACCCGGTCACTGAGTGGGAGCAAATAGAGCGCCAGATAGAGTCGCTATCCAGCTTCGATCCCAATTCCCAGCGCGTTAAACACCTGCTGCTTGGTCACGCTAATGATCTTGAAATGGATTCCAATGGTCGAGTCCTGTTGCCACAGGAACTGAGGCTTTATGCGCAATTGGAAAAACACATCTGCCTTATCGGCCAGGGCAAGAAACTTGAAATCTGGGACCAGGAAGTCTGGGGTCAGCAGAGAGAACAATGGCTTACAGAATCTACCACTGAAGGAGAGCTGCCCGATAATTTGCGCTCCCTGGCGCTATAGGTAGTTAAAGTTGCCGACTGACTCTTTGCACCAACCAGTATTACTGCAGGAGGCGGTTGAGGGGTTAAACATAAACCCGGCAGGGGTTTACATAGACGCGACTTTTGGTCGCGGTGGTCATACGAAGGAAATACTGCGGCAACTAAGTAACAAAGGCCGGTTGTTGGCAATAGACAGAGATCCGGCAGCTGTAGAAGAGGCGCAAAGCCTGGGCGAGGCAGATGAGAGATTGGTCGTGAGACATGGCGCATTTGGCGAAATAGCTAAAACCGTGATTGAAAGCGGTTTTAAGGCAGGAACGGTCGATGGGGTGCTTTTTGACCTGGGTGTCTCTTCGCCACAGTTAGACGAGTCGCAACGTGGTTTCAGTTTTATTCATGACGGCCCATTGGATATGCGAATGGATCCGACTTGCGGGGATAGCGCAGAGCAATGGATCAACTCGGCATCGGAAAAGGAAATTAGTGATGTGCTGTTCAAGTATGGCGAGGAACGCCATGCCAGGCGCATGGCCAGGCAATTAATTCAGGAGCGTAGCGAACAACCTATAACCAACACTGGGAGATTGGCGGAAATAATTAAGCAGGCCAATCCTTCCTGGGAAAAGGATAAACATCCAGCAACACGTGCGTTTCAGGCCATCAGGATATTTATTAATGATGAACTGGGAGAGTTGGAAAAAGGTTTACAACAGACATTGGAAATACTCAGGCCGGGCGGGCGGATGGTGGTGATAAGTTTTCATTCACTTGAGGATCGCAAAGTAAAGCGCTTCATTGCGACGCAGAGCAGGGGTGATGGATTCCCCAGAGATCTGCCAGTGACGCAATCGATGTTAAGTCCGACTGTGAAAAGTGTTGGCAAGGCGATCAAACCAGGTCGGGACGAGATAACAGGTAATCCGCGGTCCCGCAGTGCGGTTATGCGGGTCGCAGAAAAATTGTAGTCAAGCTTAACAATATAGTCGGTAGCAGCTATGAAAACTGACAGGTTATCAAGCAAGCGCACCAACACCTCAGGCAGGCGAATTTCTATGCTGAGCTGGACAGGCCTCGTTGATCGAAAAACGTTGGCATTTTTTACATTGCTCGGACTTGTGCTCGCTTCGGGACTATCTGTAGTAAGCACAACACATCAGAACAGATTTGCGTTCAACGAGTTACAAGAACTGCGCGACGAGGCAAATAACCTGGACGTTGCCTGGGGACAATTGCTGTTGGAGCAGAGCACTTTTGGGGTAGAAGGGCGTATCGAACAAAAAGCCATAGAACAATTGAACATGAAAATTCCGGAACTCGCCAACATAGTAATGGTGCATGATGAGTAGAGGGCAAATCACAGGGTTATTCGCCAGCTGGCGGTACTATCTTGTGCTTGTTGGCATGATTTCGTGCGTAGTCGCTATTGGCTGGAAGGTTAGCGCGCTACACATACAGCAACGCGATTTTCTTCAGGGCCAGGGTGATGCACGGACCATTCGCACCATACCAATGGTGGCAAATCGTGGATTAATCACTGATCGCAATGGAGAGCCACTTGCGGTCAGCACACCTGTGCAGTCCATCTGGGTGAACCCGGGCAGGTTGGCCGATGAATACGATGCTATTGCCAGACTAGCAGTCGAATTGGGAATGAATAGCGAAGCGCTGGCCGCCAATATCAAAAAGAATGCAACTAGGGAATTTCTTTACGTTAAGCGCCGCATGCCACCTGCTGATGCTGAGAAAGTACTTGCACTCGATATTGAGGGCGTATACGCGCAGCAGGAATATCAGCGTTTCTACCCCCAGGGTGAGGTAACGGCCCATCTCATTGGGTTCAGCAATGTGGACGATGCTGGGCAGGAGGGGCTGGAGCTTGCATACGATGAATGGTTGCGTGGAGTGCCAGGTCAGCGTCAGGTAATGAAAGATCGGCGCGGGCACATTATTGAAGAGCTTCACACGATTCAGACCGCTCAGCCAGGTAATAATCTTGAGTTAAGTATCGATTTCCGTTTACAGAATCTCGCATATAAGGAACTTAAGGCTGAGCACATCACACGCCGTGCGCGTTCTGCTTCTATCGTAGTGCTGGATGTAAAATCTGGCGAAGTGTTGGCCATGGCTAATCAGCCTTCCTATAACCCGCACAACAAAACCAATATGACTGATTTTAGCGTGCTGAGAAATCGTGCGATTACTGATGTCTTCGAACCAGGTTCGACAATAAAACCTTTTACTATTGCGGCAGCATTGGAAACAGGCATTTTCACTCCAGAAACAGTTGTGGAAACCAGTCCTGGCTGGATGATGATTAACGGTAATGAGATCAAGGATATTCTCAATTACGGCACTCTGAATGTTGGCAGAGTCATTACCAAATCGAGCAATATAGGAACCAGTAAGATTGCTTTTGAAATCGGCCCGGAACCGATTCGTGATTTGCTTGAGCGGGTCGGCCTTGGACAAATAACTGGCACAGGGTTTCCTGGTGAGCGGAGTGGAGTGCTACCCAATCCAAGGCGTTGGAGTCGCATAGAGATCGCCACTCTTTCCTATGGATATGGGCTTTCTGCTTCAGCCCTGCAAATGGCGCAAGCTTACTCGGTGTTGGCTGATGATGGCATCCTTAAGCCAGTCTCGCTTCTGAAACTTGATGCAAACTCTCGCAACAAGCTACCAAGGGAACAGGTTCTCAGCCCCGTGATTGCAGCGCAGGTCAGGGGGATGTTGGAAACGGTGGTTGATCCCTCGCGCGGAGGAACGGCAGTTGAAGCCAATATTCCTCTCTATCAAGTTGCAGGTAAAACTGGTACCGCACATGTTGTTGGCGAATTTGGTTATGAAGATGATCTGCACAATTCATTATTTGTAGGAATGGTTCCTGCTCAAGACCCCCAAATTGTCATTGTGGTGGTAATTAACGAACCCAAGGGTGATGAGCACTATGGAGGTCAGGTTGCGGCGCCGGTGTTCGCCCGAGTAGCCGGTGGAGCCATGAGAATATTGAATATTCCGCCTCAATTGGATGCCCAGAACAATCCGCTCGGCGTCAGCGTGGTGGGCCGATGAATACTGCAGAGCAGCTTAGGATAAGTGCGAAGCTTGGGGACCTGGTAAGCGGGATTGTCCCCGCCACTCAGTTAGCGGCAGAGAAGCTCGACATCACTGTAAGCGGTGTGCAAATGGACAGCCGTTTGCTTTCCGAGGGTGATGTATTTATCGCCTGTTTCGGACGGAATCATGATGCGCGTGAGTATATAAAGGATGCAATTGCCAGAGGTGTGGCCGCGGTACTGGCTGAATCTGGTGGTAAGTGGCAGGGCATTCAATATATCGAAGGGGTTCCGGTCGTTGCGGTCGACAATCTTTCCTCCTCAATAAGCGAGATTGCTGCGCGTTTTTTTGGCAGACCCAGTAACAAACTAAGTGTGATCGGTATTACCGGCACTAACGGCAAAACCAGTTGTAGCCAATTTATTGCTGAAGCGTTGACTGCTATGGGTTTTCGTTGTGGAGTTATCGGCACATTGGGCTATGGCACGTTTGGTAATCTGAAAGAAACGCAATTAACCACACCTGACGCTGTTTTCACTCAACTGGCCCTCGCTGAAATGGTACAGGACAGTGTGGAACCGGTAGTCATGGAAGTGTCTTCGGTAGGCCTGCATCAAAAGCGTGTTCAAGCGGTGCAATTTGATACTGCAATTTTTACTAACTTGACTCGTGACCATCTGGATTATCATGAAAGTATGGAAGAGTATGCAGAAAACAAAATGAAATTGTTCACTGCTGATGGGCTCAGCCATGCCATCGTTAATCTCGATGATCCGTATGCGTTACGTATTATCAATAGCATTAGCAGTAATGTGGAGATAACTACTTACAGTATCAACAATGCAGTAGCAACCGTTCATGCTGAACGGCTTGAGTTAACGCGCCAGGGCTTTGACGCGCGTATTCGCACTCCATTGGGAAGTGGTGACATCTCTGGTGCGCTGATCGGTTATTTCAATTTCAGTAATCTGTTGGCAGTTCTTGCAGCATTGATCAGCTACTTATCACGACGTGGCGAAGTAGACATTCTGCAACTTTGCGAACAAGTTTCCCAGCTGCGACCAGTGCAAGGAAGAATGGAAATTATTGGCGACAGTGGAGACATTACCGCGGTCGTTGACTACGCCCATACCCCGGACGGCTTACGCAGTGCGTTGCAGGCATTGCGAGATCATTTTGACGGCAGAATCTGGTTGGTGTTTGGCTGTGGAGGCAATCGTGATCAGGGTAAACGTCCCTTAATGGGGGAGATTGCTGAGGCCTGCGCCGATCGCCTGATTATTGCTGATGATAATCCTCGCAATGAAGAAGGGGACGGTATCGTGCAGCATATTCTCAGCGGCATTAATAATACCTCGGCGGTTACAGTACTGCGCGATCGGGCCAAGGCCATTGCGTATGCGGTGAGCAACGCAGAGGCTGGCGATGTGGTATTGGTCGCTGGCAAAGGTCATGAAAATTATCAGGATGTAGGTGGCAACAGAATCATGTTCAGCGATGCTAATCAGGTACGTCTGGCATTGCGGGAACGTCGCGGTTGCAAGGGGAGCGACAAGACATGATTGGGACGATGACGCTTGAAATGTTGGCAGCAGAGCTGGGTGGTGAGCTTAGTGGCGCTAACGTGGAGTTCTCCTCTTTATCGACCGATACTCGAACTTTGCAACCCGGCGAAGTTTATCTTGCTCTAACAGGTGAGAACTTCGACGGCAATGAGTTTGTTAATCAGGCTTATGCGAGACAAGCCGCAGGAGCCATTGTAAGCCGCAAGTGTGAGGTGCCATTGTCGCAACTCGTAGTCAAGGATACCCACGAAGCGCATGGAAATATTGCCAGCATAAATCGTCAACGCAGCAAAGCTTGTGTGATTGCGCTGACTGGTAGTCAGGGTAAAACTACTGTTAAGGAAATGTTGGGCGCGATCCTTGGTTTATGTTCGCCAACCCTTGTAACTGAGGCCAATCTAAACAATACGATTGGTGTGCCCAAGACTTTGCTGCGTCTGACAGAAGAACATCAATATGCAGTGATCGAAATGGGTGCCAATCGTAGTGGCGAGATTGCATTCAGCGTTGCTGCGGCGAAACCTGATGTAGTTATGATTACTAATGCCAGCCCAGCCCACATCGAAGGGTTTGGCAGTTTGCAGGGCATCGTAGAGGCCAAGGGTGAAATAATAGACGGTGTCAAAGATGGCGGCGTCGTTGCGCTTAACGCGGACGACTCACACATTGCTGATTGGAAGCGCAGGGCTGGAAGCAGGCGCCAGGTGCTTTTCTCCCTACACTCAAGTGAAGCCGATTATTTTGCATCCGATGTAGTTGTTGGTGCCAATGGTGAAACAACCTTTACTCTGCATACGCCTACTGGTGAAGCAGAGGTTGGGCTGCAGCTTTTGGGTCGTCACAATGTAATGAACGCAATCGCAGCGGCTGCCGCTTCACTCGAATCTGGTGCGACACTAAATCATGTAGTCAAAGGGCTGGGTAGTCTTGCGCCGGTCGCTGGCCGTTTGCAGCCATTATCAGGCAGGCACGGTTGCTGTTTGCTAAATGATACCTACAACGCTAGCCCCGGCTCTTTTGCTGCGGCGATCGATGTGCTCATGAGCTTTCCGGGTCGTCGTATCCTCGTCGCTGGAGACATGAAAGAGTTGGGAGACGAAAGCGAGCAATCCCACAGGCAAGTTGGCGACTATGCCGCCAATGCTGGAGTTGATGAGCTTTGGGCGGTAGGTGACCAGAGCAAACACACTGTTGAAGGGTTTGGTCCGGCTGGTGAGTTGTTTGCAAGCCAGGACGATCTGGTCGCTGCTTGTATAGCTGCTGCAAACACTGAAACAGTATTTCTGGTGAAAGGTTCACGTGGCGCCAAAATGGAATCTGTATTAACCAAATTGACTGAGAGCGGAGAACAATAATGCTGGTATGGCTATCGGATTATCTCATTCAGTTCAATAATAACTTCGCAGTGATTCAGTACATCACTGTGCGCGGTATCTTCAGCATTCTGACCGCGATGGGTGTTTCATTGATAATTGGTCCCACTCTTATTCGTCGGTTGAACTACCATCAAATTGGGCAGGTCGTGCGAGATGATGGGCCAGAAACTCATTTTAGTAAAGCTGGCACTCCGACCATGGGCGGCGCATTGATACTCGTAAGTATCGCCATAAGCACATTGCTATGGTCTGACTTGCAAAATCACTATGTGTGGATTGTTTTGCTCGTTACCATGTTATTCGGAGCAATCGGTTGGGTTGATGACTACCGAAAAATATTTTCACAAGATCCGACCGGGCTCTCTGCAAGATGGAAATACTTTTGGCAATCAGTCATTGGCCTGATTGCAGCTATTGTTTTGTACAACACAGCAGGTGGCCCGACTGAAGTAGAGTACATCATCCCTTTCTTCAAGGATGTCGCTCTTGATCTGGGTGTTTTTTACATCATTATCAGCTACTTCATGATCGTCGGTTTCTCGAATGCTGTTAACCTGACGGATGGCCTGGACGGTTTGGCGATATTACCGACAGTAATGGTTGGTGGCGCCCTCGGAGTTATCGCTTATCTGGCTGGTCACAGTGAGTTTTCCAATTATTTGAACATTCCGCACATTGTAGGGTCCGGTGAGGTAGTCATATTTGCGGGTGCGCTACTGGGCGCGGGTCTCGGCTTTCTCTGGTTCAATACCTATCCTGCGCAGATATTCATGGGAGATGTGGGTGCATTGGCGTTAGGAGCTGCTCTCGGTGTACTGGCAATCGTGTCACGACATGAAATAGTGCTCTTTATTATGGGGGGCGTGTTTGTTATGGAAACAGCCTCTGTCATTTTGCAAGTCGCTTCATTCAAACTTACCGGCAGGCGCATATTTCGCATGGCGCCGCTGCACCATCACTTTGAATTAAAAGGTTGGCCTGAGCCTAGAGTTATTGTGCGGTTCTGGATCATTACTGTGATGCTGGTGCTGTTTGGGTTGGCGACATTGAAGTTGCGTTGATCGGGGTAGGTGTCGCGAGTGTCTAACAACCGCGAATCCCTGCCGGTCATCGTAGGTCTTGGTAGTACAGGAATATCATGCGCCAGATATTTTCTGGCCAGGGGTGACAGATTTAAGGTGGTGGATTCACGACAAAGTCCACCAGAACTGGCAGCGCTGCGGGCCATAGCTCCGAACGTGGAAGTAGAGCTTGGAAAGTTTTCAGTTCGAACATTGACTAATGCAGCACAACTAGTGGTGAGTCCGGGGGTGACGTTGAAAACACCGGCAATTCAAACAGCGATTAAAGCTGGCGTGCCTGTGACAGGAGATATCGATATTTTCTCCAAAGCAGTAACGCAGCCGATTGTCGCAGTAACCGGCTCCAACGGTAAAAGTACGGTTGTTGCAATCTTGGCTGAGATATTACGTGCTTCGGGCAAAGCTTACGGATTGGGCGGCAATCTGGATGGAAGTAATTTCAAACCTGCGCTGGACTTGCTGCAGGAAGATGAAAAAGATTTTTACGTATTGGAGCTGTCCAGTTTTCAACTGGAAACGACAGAAAATTTGGGAGCAGAGGTAGCAGTTTTGTTAAACCTTAGCGAGGATCACATGGATCGCTATACAGATATAGGTGAATATCACCGTGCCAAGCAACGCATTTTTAATGGTTGCCGGCAGGTCGTGGTCAATCGTAATGATCCCTACAGTGCCCCATCTTCGCAGATTGATGCTCAGGTCTGGGAATTTGGATACAGTCGACCGGCTGCACAGGGGCTGGGGTTATTGGAGGAAGATGGGGACCAATATATCGCCTACCAATTCGAAAAAATTGTCTCGGTCAATGACCTGAAAATCTTTGGACGGCACAACGTTACCAATGCGCTCGCCGCGGCCACGATTGCCATGGCTTTGGATATTGAGTTGGCCGCTATCAAAAGCGGATTGCAAACATTTTCAGGGTTACCGCATAGGTGTCAATGGGTGGCTGATATCAATAGTGTCAGCTTCTACAATGATTCCAAAGGTACCAACGTCGGTGCAACCTGCGCGGCAATCCAGGGCTTGGGCGAACATATTTCGGGCCACATCATTTTAATCGCAGGTGGAGTAGGCAAAGGCGCAGATTTTAGTTCGCTTAACCCTGTAGTAAACCGCTGGGGAAAAGAGGTTATATTGATTGGGCAGGACGCTCTGCAGGTGTCAGCAATCCTGGATAAAGATATCGCCACATACTTTGCAGCAGACCTTTCTGATGCGGTAAACGTGGCGTTACAACATGCAATGCCTGGTGATGCAGTTTTGTTATCACCCGCCTGCGCGAGCTTTGATCAGTTTGATAATTTTCAGCATCGTGGCCAGGTATTTATACAGGCAGTGGAGGCATTGCAATGAGCATTGCAGCCTCCAAAACAAGAATGCATGTTGCTCCGTCAGTCGAGATGACGGCTCGTAGTGCGCCAAATACTCTGATTATGCTGACTGCGGTAATGGTGACATTCGGATTACTGATGATGACTTCTGCGTCAGTAGAAATTGCCAGCAGCTCCTTCGGAGATCCATTCCACTACCTTAAGCGCCAGGGGATATTTGCAGTTCTGGGTGTAATTGGAATGCTGATTACCATACACATTCCGTTGCGCATGTGGCGCCAGTACAGTTGGTTTCTATTGATGATTTCATTTGCACTACTGCTGCTCGTCCTGGTACCAGGAGTAGGTAAAGTTGTAAACGGAAGTGCGCGCTGGATAGATTTGGGATTTTTTAACTTGCAGCCTTCAGAATTGGCCAAGGTATTTATAGTCATCTATCTGGCGACCTATCTGGAACGTCACCTTGATGAAGTAAGAGAGAAATGGTCTGGCTTCCTCAAACCAATGCTGGTAATTGGTGCGGCGGCTGTGTTACTCCAGCTCGAACCAGATCATGGCGCGTTGGTTATTCTCATGCTTACTGCTTTCAGTATGATTTTTCTGGCGGGCGCTAAGTTTTACCGGTTTTTGCTTATGTTATTGGTTTGTGTTGGTGCGGTTGTATATCTGGCAATCAGCAAATCTTATGTCCTGGTGCGTTTCTCATCTTTTCTCAATCCCTGGGCGGCAGAAAATGTCTACGGCGGCGGATATCAGTTAACGCAAGCGCTCATCGCTTTCGGACGGGGTGAATGGTTCGGTGTGGGATTGGGCAACAGTATACAAAAACTATATTTCTTGCCTGAAGCACACAATGACTTTGTCCTCGCAATAATAGGTGAAGAACTGGGGCTTGCAGGTGTCGCCCTGGTGGTTTCAATGTTTATCCTGCTTGTTTACAAGGCTTTCTCCATCGGTAAAAAATCTGAACAACAGGGGCGTTTATTTGCAGCTTTTTTCGCTTATGGGTTGGGGCTTTTATTTGCTGGACAAGCATTGATCAACATAGGTGTGAATATTGGTTTATTACCAACCAAAGGACTGACGCTTCCGTTTCTCAGTTATGGTGGTGCCAGTCTAATTGTTTGTATGTTTATGGTGGCTCTATTGGTGCGGATTGAATACGAGACGGAGAGCTATTATGACGCAGCTTCTAGTAAGGAAGTCTGAAAACCATGGCTCAGCTACCAACAATTCTCATCATGGCTGCGGGAACTGGTGGGCACGTGTTTCCGGCCTTGGCAGTTGCGCGCGTTCTGCAGGAGCGTGGCTGCAATGTCGTGTGGTTGGCCAGTCAGCGTGGCATGGAAAATCAATTATTGGAAGATTCGGGCATCGAGATCTTTCAGGTATCTGTCAAAGGTTTGCAAGGTAAAGGTCTGGTAAGAATGATAACTGCCCCCTTAATGCTAATTACATCCCTGATGCAGTCACTCAGTATCCTGCGAAGAGTCAGGCCTGCGTGTGTATTGGGAATGGGAGGGTATATCTCCGGACCGGGCGGTGTAGCGGCAAAATTGTTGCGAATTCCCCTGGTGTTACATGAGCAGAATGCTGTTGCCGGATATACCAATAAGCGATTGCAGGGGGCTGCGACACGATTGCTAGAGGCTTTCCCGGGTACTTTTCCTTCCGTTCGGAAAGCGGTGCAAACAGGCAACCCATTGCGTCAGGAAATTACTGCCTTGCATAACAATGCGCAGCGAAATTATAAAGCGGACCGTGCTTTGCGATTGCTGGTTCTGGGAGGTAGTCAGGGAGCTGCAGCTATCAATCGTGTTATCCCCGCATTAATCAGGCGTTGGCAGGTTGGTAGCAAACTGCATGTGTGGCATCAGGTGGGGGAGAGAGATCTTTTGCAGGCCAGGGAAGATTATCAACGCCTGGCGATTTGCGAAGACGAAGATATACGAGTGGTGCCATTTATCAAGGACATGGCAGAAGCCTATCGTTGGGCAGACATAGTTATTTGCAGATCAGGAGCGAGCACAGTTAGCGAATTGGCGGCAGCAAGTTTACCGGCAATTCTTGTTCCGTATCCTCATCACAAAGATCAGCAGCAATTCAGGAACGCTCAGTGGTTGAGTGATGCAGGAGCAGCTTTGCTGTTGCCTCAGCACCAATTAAGTGAAGACAAGCTGTATGAATCGCTTGTTGGTATCACCTCTGATTCGGATCGCTTGGCGGCAATGTCGAGCGCGGCAGGGCAACTGGCCATTTTAGACGCTGATGTGCTTATCGCAGATCACTGCCTGGAGGTGGCTCGTGGCTGCTAATCATAATATGCACATGGTGCCTGAAATGCGCCGCATCAAAACGATCCATTTTGTTGGAATCGGTGGCGCAGGGATGTGTGGAATTGCTGAAGTATTGCTCAATCAGGGATATAGCATTTCTGGCTCTGACATCAAAAGTTCTGGTAATACAGACAGACTTAAAAAAATGGGTGCCAGAATATTTATTGGACATGAATCGGCCAACGTCAAGAAGGCTGACGTCGTAGTTTATTCCAGCGCCATCAAGCGTACAAATCCAGAATTCAAGTCGGCCCTGTCACAGGGCAAGCCTCTGATAGCGAGAGCAGAAATGCTGTCAGAGTTAATGCGTTACCGGCATGGAATCGCAATCGCTGGTACTCACGGGAAAACTACAACCACCAGCATCGTGTCATCAGTTTTAGGTGAAGGAGGGTTCGATCCAACTTTTGTTATCGGTGGATTATTGAACAGTGCTGGCACTAATGCACGCCTCGGAGAAAGTCGATATCTGGTCGCTGAGGCAGATGAGAGCGACGCATCGTTTATGCATCTGCAACCGATGGTGGCAGTTGTTACAAATATTGAAGCGGATCATATGGGTACATACGGTGGAGACTTTGATCGCCTTAAACAGTACTTCATAGATTTTCTGCATAACCTACCGTTTTACGGTTTGGCTGTGCTTTGTATTGACGACCCTGTGGTGCGTGAAATTCAGCCTAAAATCTCGCGTCCGATGCTTACTTATGGATTTTCCAGAGACGCGGATTTCCGTATTTCCAACCTGAAGCAAAGCAAAGGAACTGTCAGGTTTGATGTGTCACGCCCGGGTCGAAAGAACCCATTGCGTTTAAGCCTGAATATGCCTGGAAGACACAATGCGTTGAACGCAACAGCTGCCGTTGTAATCGCAACCGATGAGGGATTGACAGATCGCGACATCAAAAATGGTATTCGCCACTTCTCGGGAGTTGGCAGGCGCTTCGATGTACAAGGTGAGTTTGAGGTTGAAAGTGGCACGGCAATGCTGGTTGATGACTATGGACACCACCCTACTGAAGTCGCTGCCACTATCAAGGCATTGCGTGATGGATGGCCAGATAACCGGCTGGTCATGATTTATCAACCGCATCGTTACAGTCGCACCAAAGATTTATATGAAGACTTTGTAGACGTTTTGTCTGATGTGGATGTGCTACTGCTTCTCGAGGTGTATAGCGCGGGTGAGAAGAAAATTGCAGGCGCTGACTCGCGAAGTCTGTGCCGCAGTATCAGGTTGCGAGGCAAAGTTGACCCCGTGTACGTGCGGCGTGAAAAAGACGTTCAGGAGCTCTTACAGGGCCTTGTGCAGGCAGGTGACATAGTTCTGACGCAAGGCGCGGGAAGCGTCGGCATGCTCGCCAAGGAATTGACACGAAAAGGGTTTAAATCCTAATAAATATAATGGGTTACGACAAAAATATCTGAGTATTTACGTTAAGAAATCGTCTTATGGGAACGATAAATAGAGAACAAATTATCACCGCAGCTGGACATGTTCTGGTACTGAAAGGGGGCATGTCATCTGAGCGTGAAATTTCACTGCTAAGTGGCGAGGCGGTTTTTGCCGCTTTGCAGCGACTTGGATTTAACGTTTCCGAATTGGACGTAGGGACTGACGTCATTGCGGATATACAACGTTTACAGCCTGACAATGTCGTTAACATGCTGCATGGCAAGGGCGGGGAGGACGGCCTGATCCAGGGTGTGCTTGAAACCATGAATATCCCGTATACGGGAAGTGGGGTGCTGGCATCAGCGCTCGCCATGGATAAAGTGAGAAGTAAATTCATCTGGCAAAGGTTGGGTTTGCCAACTGCTGATTTTGAAATATTGGATGAGAACACAGACTGTGCAGCAATCATCAAGAAATACGGAACAGTCGTTGTAAAACCAGTTAGTGGTGGGTCGAGTATCGGAATTTCCATCGTGAGCAAGGCAGAACAGCTGAAAGCTCAGTATGAGAATGCTCATCAGTTCGATGACGAAGTAATGCTTGAGCAATATATAAAAGGCAAGGAGTTTTCAGTTGGCGTGCTGTTTGGAGAATTATTGCCTGCGATTGAATTGAGCACGAAGAGGGAGTTTTTCGATTACGAAGCAAAGTACGTGGATGAAGATACTCAAGTGAAATGTCCACCTGACTTTGAAAAAGAAGTAGAAGATCGCCTCAGTAATTTGGTAATGGCGGCTTATAAAAGTTTGGGGTGTAGCGGACTGGCTCGTGTGGACGTAATGCAGAATGAGGCCGGGGATTTTTTCCTGCTGGAGGTCAATACAGTTCCCGGTATGACTTCTCATAGTTTTGTGCCAATGGCTGCGCGGGAAGTAGGTATGAATTTCGATGAGTTGGTACTCAAGATTTTAAGTAGCGAGTTAGACAATCAATGACACTGCGAGCACATAGATCTGTCGGACAAGTAGGTGGTAGAGGTGGTGCCACTAAAACGCGTGCGCGCAGAACTCAGCCGCTTAAGCCGCGCTCGGCGCTGCGCTCACTGATTATTAGTGGCGTGTTGCTTGTGTCTTTATTCGTACTTTTGATTGTGAACAGGGAGTCGCTCACGCAATTCATTAACCGTCCTGTCACAGAATTTGCTGTGGTTTCCATGCAGCAACAAGTAATGAAGGCTGAGGTCGCAGAGATATTTGAACAGTACAAGGGCACGGGGTTTTTCAAATTCGATGTTATCGAATTCAGAAATCAACTCGAGGAGCACCCCTGGGTTTATCAGGCAGCAGTGAAAAGGATATGGCCAAACAGGCTCGCTATCAAGATTACCGAACAAGTCGCTATTGCGCGGTGGGGTTCGGATGCGCTGCTTAACCAGTATGGAGACCTGTTTTCACCGAGCAGCATGCGGAATTTGATGGCGCTACCAGAGTTGAGTGGACCAGACGCCAAGCAAGTTGAAGTTATGCGCCAATATCAGGTTTTTAATCAGGTGCTGTTTCCTGAAGGTCTGAGGCTGACAGGTTTGGCATTAAGTCATCGCGGAAGTTGGGAGCTGGTTCTGAATAACGAACTTCAGGTAAAGGTAGGTCGTGCAGCAGTAACAGAAAGACTGCAAAGGTTTGTAGGATTTTATGTAGGGCTTTCACAGAGTCAGGTAGCACTCTTTGACTCTGTTGACCTGAGATATCCAAATGGTATCGCCGTTAAGACAAAAGAGGATGAATTGACAGGAGTAGCTATTCTGTGAGGCTGTTGTCACTGCTGACATACAGGTATATCACGGAGCAAGCTGTCCGGGGTAATGGGTTATGAACGACACGTCTAGCGAAAACATGATTGTCGGACTTGATATTGGGACTTCCAAGGTCGTCGCTATCGTGGGAGAAATCACGGATGAGGGGAGTCTGAACATAATTGGAATTGGCAGCCATAGATCCAGAGGATTAAAGAAGGGCACAGTCGTAAATATCGAGTCTACGGTTGAGTCAATTCAACGAGCTGTTGAAGAAGCAGAGTTAATGGCGGGATGCACAATTCACTCAGTCTATGCAGGAATCGCAGGCAGCCACATTCGTAGCATGAACTCTCACGGTATTGTGGCAATTCGCGACGGTGAAGTAATGCGTCACGATATAGAGCGGGTAATAGACGCAGCACAGGCAGTGGCAATTCCGGCAGATCAAAAAGTTCTCCACATATTGCCGCAGGAATACATCATTGACTCCCAGGAGGGAGTCAAGGAACCACTGGGAATGTCTGGAGTGAGACTAGAGGCCAAAGTCCATCTGGTTACGTGCGCGATCAATGCTGTTCAGAATATTGAAAAATGTATCAAGCGCTGCGGGCTGGAAACAGATGAAATTATCCTTGAACAGCTGGCATCCAGTTACGCTGTACTAACAGACGATGAAAAAGAGCTCGGCGTTTGTCTAGTGGATATCGGTGGCGGCACCACTGATATCGCAATCTTTACTGAAGGTGCAATCAGACATACTGGTGTCATACCCATCGCCGGGGATCAGGTTACTAATGATATTGCCATGGCTCTTCGTACTCCCACGGAGAACGCCGACGAAATCAAGATCAAATATGCCTGTGCGCTCACGCAATTGGCGCGTGCAGAAGAAACAATAAAAGTGCCGAGTGTTGGAGATAGGCCTCCACGCGAACTTTCGCGACAAGCCCTGGCAGAGGTTGTGGAGCCAAGGTACGACGAGTTATTTACATTGGTACAGGCAGAGTTGCAACGTAGCGGCTTTGAAAATTTGTTGGCTGCCGGAGTTGTGCTTACCGGTGGTACTAGCAAGATGGAAGGAGTAGTGGATCTTGCCGAAGAAATCTTTCATGCGCCAGTGCGAATCGGCGCTCCCCATAATGTGAATGGATTAGCCGATATTGTAAGAAACCCGATTTATTCAACTGGTGTTGGGTTATTACTGTACGGCTTGAAACAGTATCAGGAAAGAGACGGTTCGGATCAAAAGCGAGAGCCACAGATTCAAATCGTTGAAAAAGTGAAAAACTGGTTTCAAGGGAATTTTTAATAAACAGTCAATAATCAATACAAGTAACGAATACATCAACAAGGGGGCTATATGTTTGAATTAGTCGAAAATATTCCACAAAACGCGGTGATTAAGGTCATTGGCGTAGGTGGTGGTGGTGGCAATGCTGTGCACCATATGATCAAGAACCAGGTCGAGGGCGTGGAGTTTATCTGTGCAAATACAGACGCTCAGGCGCTCAATAACCTAAAAGCCAAAACTGTACTACAGTTGGGCGGTAATATAACGAAGGGACTAGGAGCGGGAGCAAATCCAGAAATAGGCCGACAGGCTGCACTGGAAGACCGCGACGAGATCGCTGAAGTTTTGTCTGGCGCTGATATGGTTTTCATTACTGCCGGTATGGGTGGCGGCACTGGAACTGGTGCTGCACCAATCGTTGCTGAGATAGCGAAAGAGATGGGCATTCTTACTGTGGCTGTAGTAACGAGGCCTTTCCCTTTTGAAGGGCGGAAGCGATCTGCTATTGCAGAGGAAGGTATCAGACTACTATCAGAAAATGTGGATTCGCTGATCACCATTCCTAACGAAAAGTTATTAGATGTACTGGGTAAGGAGTCTTCACTTTTAGAAGCGTTTAAGGCAGCGAATGACGTCTTACTTGGTGCCGTGAAAGGTATCGCGGATCTTATAATGAATCCGGGCATGATCAATGTAGACTTTGCAGACGTGAAAACCGTAATGTCCGAAATGGGTATGGCCATGATGGGCACAGGTACAGCAAGTGGTGAAGAGCGTGCCAGATTGGCTGCAGAATCTGCTATTGGCTCGCCATTGCTGGAAGATGTCAATCTGGAAGGTGCTCGCGGAATTCTGGTGAACATTACAGCGGGGGAGAACTTGTCTCTGGGCGAATTTGCCGAAGTGGGCGACACCATCGAGGAATTTGCTTCAGATGATGCCACTGTTGTCGTGGGTACGGTAATCGACCCATCTCTGGATGCTGAAATTCGAGTCACTGTGGTCGCCACAGGGCTTGGCGGTAGCCATCGCCAACCCACGAAGGTTGTGGATAATACAACATCCACTTCTACAGACTATCGAAAACTGGATAGACCTGCGGTAATGCGGCAGCGCGGTGGGCAGCAGGCTCCAGCAATGGCCAGGGCTGTAGGGGCGGAAGCAGACATGGATTATCTCGATATTCCAGCATTTCTGCGCAAGCAGGCGGATTGATCATAAAAACCGGCGGAAATGCCGGTTTTTATATTTTGCAGGGATATAAAACGGCGATTTGCTATCTAACAAAGAAATATTCCGGTTTGCCTATATAAGGAAGCAAGATTGTTTGGGGTACATGATGCGTTGCAGCAGGGGCTTGATTGCACTCAGCAACGACCCCAGGGAGCCGAACAACCCATATATTGGGTTCTGTAGCCTTATCTGGTACTATGCAGCAGTTTTTCTGCACCGATTTTGCAGCACCAATTCACTGTATTGAAGCTGAGGCTGAAGCGAATGGTGTTTAGCCGGTCTGAATAGCAGTTGCATGGGTTTAAGCTGGTAAAAAGCATACCTCACTGTATAGAACGAAGGAATGCGCGCCGGCAACAGACCCATTCATGAGAGATCGCATCAAGGTTGAAGTATAAGTCCGCGGTACCGACATATATAAGTGCATAGAAGCAATATATCGTAGCCAGGGCAAATGCAACTGACTGCATTAACAGTTTAGACTAAAACGGAATTCCAAATATCCAATATGCTTAAGCAACGCACACTTAAGAATGCAATCCGCGCGACTGGCGTGGGTTTACACACTGGTGAAAAAGTTTACCTTACTTTAAGGCCAGCACCTGTTAATACAGGTATCGTATTTACCCGCGTAGACCTGGATCCTGCAGTACAGATTGAAGCGCGAGCATCAAATGTTGGAGATACAACACTTTCAACCACACTGGTAAAAGATGATGTCCGCATTTCCACGATAGAGCATTTAATGTCAGCCATGTCCGGCCTGGGCATTGACAATTGCTATGTCGATGTCAGCGCACCGGAAGTCCCCATTATGGATGGCAGTGCAGGACCATTTGTTTTCCTGATTCAATCTGCAGGGATCGAAGAGCAGCCGGAATCAAAGAAATTTATCAAGATTAAGCGAGCCTTGACCCTGGGCCAGGGAGACAAGTCTGTAAGTCTCGAGCCGTTCAATGGTTTCAAGGTCAGTTACACGCTTTTATATGATCACCCGGTTTACAAAAAATATACAAAAAGCGCGACCATAGATTTTTCCAGCACCTCTTTTGTAAAAGAAGTTAGCAGGGCGCGCACATTCGGCTTTATGCATGAATTTGAAGAATTGCGTAATCGTAATTTGGCTCTGGGTGCCAGCATGGACAATGCTATTGCCGTTGGAGATTACAAGGTACTAAACGAAGACGGGCTGCGTTATGAAGATGAGTTCGTCAAGCATAAGATTTTGGATTCAATTGGAGATTTGTATCTACTGGGCAATAGCTTGATCGGTGAGTTCAAGGGATATAAATCTGGACATGCCCTCAATAATGCTTTATTAAGAATGCTCGAAGTTAATAAAGATGCTTGGGAAATTGTCAGCTTCGATAAAGAAACCAACGTACCTATTTCTTACATGAAACCAGTACTCGCCGCCTGATAGGTAGGTTCTGGCCTAACTTGTTGAAAATAGGTAACTAATTCTATTGGGCGTGGTGGTTTCCTGCTTACCCCAGGCATTAACGGGTAATAAAAGAATTACGCTTAATCATGAAAGTCATCCTAGTTGACCAGCGTCACGGTCTCACCAAAACTATTGTCCTGAAAGGTTGGCTGAAAGGCCTGCTATCTCTTTGTCTGTTGGGCGCACCAGTTGCCCTGGGCTATTTTGGTTATCAATTAGCCGTATCACAAAATCCTCGCATACTGTCAGAAGAATCTGCACAAAACTGGGATCGTCAGATTCGTTTACAGGCAGAACAACTCGAATCTATAAAACAAGATTCTGAAGAGCAGCTCGACGCGCTGACTCTGCGGCTCGCCATGCTACAGGCCCGACTGGTCAGGCTGGATGCCATGGGAGAGCGCGTAACCAGCATTGCCAATCTGGATGATGGTGAGTTTGATTTCACTCAACCGGTAGCGCTTGGCGGGCCATCGCTAGGCGAATCTGTTTCCTATACAACCAGTGGATTTGTTGATGCGGTAGATCAACTTGAGCGCCAGATTGAAGACAGGCAGCAGCAACTGGAAATCCTGGAAGGATTGATGGTGGACAGGAAAATAGAGTCAGATGTCTTTATTGCTGGCCGACCCGTTGATAGTGGATGGATTGCGTCACGCTTTGGCCAGAGACCGGATCCATTTACCGGGCGATTGAGTTTTCATGCGGGTATCGATTTCACGACTGGCAAGTCTGGTTCAGATATTAATACTGTCGCGGCAGGGGTAGTTACCTGGTCGGGACCCAAGTCCGGGTATGGTCTGATGGTTGAAGTGAACCACGGTAATGGCTATACCACACGCTACGCTCATGCAGAGAAGCTTTTGGTAGACGTTGGTGATGTCGTGATGAGAGGGCAAAATATCGCCCTGGTCGGCTCCACCGGTCGCACTACTGGCCCACATGTACATTTCGAAGTATATAAAAATGGCAGAGTTGTAGACCCTGCAGCGTACATTCATCGCACCGCAAGATAATTCCCTTCCTTCTCTAATCCTTATTTAATTACTTCGATGCTTATCGGCGTCGAAGTTGCAGCCAACATTTTTTATAGAACCGGATTCAATCCCGATTATGAGTATTTTCAGCAAGCTATTCGGTAGCAGCAATTCAAGAAAGTTAAAAAAGATTCAGCGCACGGTGAATCTCATAAATGACTTGGAAGAGTCAATGCGTGCGCTATCTGATGACGCCCTTAAGCAAAAAACAATTGAATTTCGCCAACGGGTGGAGGGAGGAGAGACGCTCGACGCCATACTTCCCGAAGCTTTTGCTGTGGTGCGTGAGGCCAGTATTAGATCAATGGAAATGCGCCATTTTGATGTGCAATTAATCGGCGGCATAGTGTTGCACGAGGGCAGCATAGCTGAGATGCGCACTGGTGAGGGTAAGACTCTGGTTGCCACATTGCCGGCTTATCTCAATAGTCTTGCAGGCAAAGGCGTACATATCGTAACTGTGAACGAATACCTGGCGGAGCGCGATGCCAATTGGATGCGCCCCTTGTATGAATTTCTGGGTCTTACAGTAGGCGTGATCAGGTCCGGTCAGCCAGCGGAAGAAAAGCAGGAAGCCTATCGATCATCGATCACATACGGGACTAATAACGAATTCGGCTTTGACTATCTGCGCGACAACATGGCTTTTCGACTGACAGACAAGATGCAGCGTGACCTGAATTTTGCGATTGTCGATGAGGTGGACTCGATTCTGATCGATGAGGCCAGAACGCCGCTCATTATATCCGGTGCCGCAGAAGACAGCTCTCAACTCTATCTCGCCATCAATAAATTGATTCCAAAGCTTGAGAAAGGAGTCAAGGCTGAGCGCTCCAAAATGGAGATGATGGATAAGAGTTTCGTGCCAGAAGAGGACGGCCATTTTACCGTTGACGAAAAGTCTCGCCAGGTTGAGCTCACAGAACAGGGCCACGAGTATGTAGAAGATATCCTTTCCAAGCAGGGACTACTGGAGGAAGGGGAGTCACTGTATGCAGCAACAAACCTGTCACTGTTGCATCATGTGCACGCGGCGCTAAAGGCGCACCACTTATTCAACAGGGATGTAGAGTACATCGTGCAGGATGGGCACATTGTGCTAATTGATGAGCACACAGGTCGAACTATGGAGGGGCGGAGGCTTTCTGAGGGACTCCACCAGGCGCTAGAAGCCAAGGAAGGATTGCAAATTCAAAGTGAAAGTCAGACCTTGGCCTCTACCACGTTCCAGAACTACTTCCGGCTTTATAACAAACTGGCCGGCATGACAGGTACGGCAGATACGGAAGCGTTCGAGTTTAACCAGATTTATGGCTTGAATGTGGTGGTTATTCCAACCAATAAACCGATGGTACGGATCGATGCCAATGATCTGATTTTTCTCAGTATGGAGGAAAAATTTGAAGCGATAGTCAGTGATATTACCGAATTCGCTGCCAAGGGGGCGCCTGTATTGGTTGGCACGGCCTCGATCGATACTTCCGAAATATTGTCGAAATTTCTAACGAAAAAGAAAGTACAGCACGAAGTGCTGAACGCCAAATTTCATGAGAAAGAAGCGGAGATAATTGCCCAGGCCGGACGCCCGGGTGCTGTCACCATTGCGACCAATATGGCGGGTCGTGGTACCGACATCGTATTGGGTGGCAAATGGGAAGCTGAAGTTGCAGCACTCAAACAAGCCGATGAAGCAAAAATCGCGAAGATTCGGGAAGAGTGGCAGAAACGGCATGATCAGGTCATTGCAGCCGGGGGACTACATATTATCGGCACAGAGCGCCATGAGTCGCGCAGGATAGACAATCAACTGCGCGGTCGATCCGGGCGCCAGGGAGATCCTGGTTTCTCAAGATTCTATTTGTCCACTGATGATAACTTGCTGCGTATTTTCATGACTGATACTGCGCGAAACTTTATGCGTAGGCTTGGCATGGAAAAGGGTGAAGCCATAGAACATCGTATGGTTACAAGTCAAATTGAAAAAGCCCAGCGCAAAGTGGAAGGGCGTAACTTCGATATCCGCAAGCAATTGCTTGAGTACGACAATGTTGCCAATGATCAGCGCACCATTATCTACCGACAGCGTAATGAATTGATGGCAAACGATGATGTGTCTGAATTGCTGGTTGAAATGCGTGAAGAAGTAGTAAGCCAGATTGTTGATGAGTACATGCCTCCGCAAAGTGTTCCCGAGCAATGGGATTTGCCTGGATTGGAAGAGGCGCTCGAAACTCAATTTGCCAGCAAGCTTCCAGTTTCTCAATGGCTGGAGGAAGACGACCAGCTTTTCGAGAATGAGTTAAAACAGAAAATTCTGGAGATCATCGGGCGTGAGTACGAGGAGAAATGTGCCACAGTCGGCGACAACATGCGGCTATTTGAGAAACAGATTACGCTGCAGATACTGGATGGTTTATGGAAGGAACACCTCGCGACTATGGATGGACTACGCCAGGGCATTTTCTTGCGCTCTTATGGTGGAAAAAATCCAAGACAAGAATACAAGCGGGAAGCCTTTGCATTATTCCAGGAAATGATGAGTAACATGCAACTGGAAGTGATAAAAGTCTTGAGTCATGTAAAGATTCGTCAAGAGGATGCGGCCGATGCCATAGAACGCAAGCGCGAAGAAGAGCGTGCGCGTGAAAAGATGGCCTTCAGACACCAACAAGTTAGCTCGATGTCCGAAGGATCTGGAGCCGGTCAGGGAGATGCGCCAGCAAAAGCCCAACAACAGTCCCCTGTACGTCGCGAACATCCAAAGGTTGGTCGTAATGATCCCTGTCCTTGTGGTTCGGGCAAAAAATACAAAGTTTGTCACGGAAAGATAAGTTAATGGCAGTAGGCCCGACTTCAACAGACCCTGTGCATCCTGTGGATGGCGTGCGACTTGGAGCAATCGCCAGTGGCCTGCGCTATGCAGACAGACTCGATCTGGTTTTGGTTGAATTGAGTGAATCTAGCAGAGTCAGCGGCGTTTTTACTCTGAACGCTTTCTGCGCAGCGCCAGTAACATTGGCGAAGCAGCATCTGGCTCGGTGCAGTTCGCGCTATTTTCTGATCAATACTGGTTGCGCGAATGCCGGAACTGGCGCAGCCGGCGAACAAGCAGCGCAAACTTGCTGTGCTGCAGTAGCACAGCTGACAGAAACAACCAGCGATGAAGTATTGCCATTTTCAACAGGTGTTATCGGTGAGTCCTTGCCTGTCGAGAGACTGGTAAGCGCCTTACCCGACTTGCAGCGTACGTTATCTTCCGATAATTGGCAGATCGCTGCTCAAGGAATAATGACCACCGACACCCGCCCTAAATTGGCATCGAGTCAGGTTGTAATTGGCGGCAAAACTGTCACCGTTACAGGGTTTGCAAAAGGTGCAGGCATGATCAAGCCCAATATGGCGACAATGCTGGCATTTATTTTTACAGATGCTGATATTGGACAATCGTCACTGGATACGATGTTAAACGACATGGTTAACCAGTCTTTCAATCGCATTACAGTCGATGGTGATACTTCAACAAATGATTCCTGCATGTTGGTTGCTACAGGACGTAGCGGTGTGCATATCGATGAGTTGTCGCTGGAACATAAGGCTCAGTTTCTGGATGCCATACAGACTGTTTTCCTGAGCCTGGCGACTGAACTAATTAAAGATGCGGAAGGTGCTACCAAATTCATTACGATCCGGATTTGCGGGGGTGCAAATTCCAAAGAATGTCTACAAGCAGGTTATGCCATTGCAGAGTCCCCACTGGTAAAGACTGCTTTCTTCGCTTCCGATCCCAATTGGGGGCGTATATTGGCGGCTGTTGGGAGAGCAGGGATATCCGGGCTCGATCTAAAACTAGTTCAGATACAGTTGGGTGAAGTAAGCCTCGTAGTAAATGGTGGTCTGGCGCATGACTATACTGAAGAGCGAGGCCAGTCAGAGATGGACAAGGATGAGATCGATATAACTGTGAATCTGGGCAGAGGGGAGAGCGAAGAGCGAATCTGGACCTCAGATCTTTCCAATGAGTACATTCGTATTAACGCCGAGTACAGAACTTAATAAATCTACCTCGAAGCTGTAGCATAGATCGTTCCGCTAATTGCGAAATATTTTCCGGTGATTCAAATACCCAAATGACGACAGATACGATACATGTTGCTGTGGGTGTAATTTTCGATCGCGATCATAACGTATTGATAAGCCGGCGCGCAGACGAGGCTCATCAGGGCGGTAAATGGGAATTTCCAGGGGGCAAGGTAGAGCCAGGCGAATCAGTCATTGGCGCACTGCAACGCGAATTGCACGAAGAGCTTGGAATCAGGATTACAAGCCAGTTTCCTGTCAAGAAAATATATTTTGAGTACCCAGAAAAGTCTGTGCTACTGGATGTATGGTGTGTTACAGAATTTGAGAACACCCCGGTTGCCAGGGAAGGTCAGCCAATCAAGTGGAGTGCGCTCGATGCGCTCGAGCCAGCAAGTTTCCCGCCTGCCAATGTACCTATTATCCGGCTCTTGAACTATCCGCGGACTATAGCGATTACGCCCCAGGTGTCCAACTTGTCTCAATTGCAGGATTTGTTCAGGCATTACCATACTGCGGGGATCAAGCTTGTTCAGTTGCGCCAGAGACAATTGTCAGACGCACAGTACATCTCCTGGTTTGAGAAAATGCAGGTTCAATCTGCGTCTGCAGGAATATGTCTATGCGCCAATCAATCTGTCTCGGTGGCGCGACAGGTTAATGCAGCGGGGTTTCATGCCAGCTCCGAGCGCCTTATGGAGCTGGAAAGTCGGCCAGTGGATGCAGAGATACTATTCTCCGCAGCGTGCCATAACCTCGATCAGTTACAGCAGGCGAGTGCAGTGGGAGCCGATCTGGCATTATTATCACCGGTAATGGAAACTAGTAGCCACCCGGATGACGCGCCTATGGGTTGGGCTAAATTTACCCGCCTTGCGAGTCAGGTCAGTCTTCCGGTTTATGCGCTAGGGGGCCTAAAGCCGGAAGATCTGAATCGCTCATGGCAAGCCGGAGCCTTTGGAATTGCCGGAATTGGGGCATTTTTACCCTCAGAGTAAATGCAAAACACCCCTAGACATAGTTGGATATGACTTATAGTGCAGGGAAAAACTCTAATTATTGCAGCAAGTTACTGAAATATCTGAGTTTAACGTGTATAAAAACCCCTGGTTTTTACGGTTTTTATGATAAAGTAATGTCCTCAGAGGCAGATACCCCACAATGGGATGCTGTGGATTCGTCGGATGAAGAATTCGCCCATAAGTGTGAACTGGTTCACCGGAAAGAGCGCTAACTATCTGAATATTAGGCAATAAGCACCATAATTTTCGCCATGAAAAAATATCTCTCCAAGCTTAATTCGTTCGCTATCGCCGCAATTTTGTTGCTTCTGCCAGTTCATCTGGCATGGGCTGATTTGGCGGATCTTGTCGATGTTGCTGTGTTGGTTGAAACAGACCCACAGGAAGATGTATTGGTTGAAGATGTGCCGGAAGGCACTGTCACCGGTTCTGGACAATCACTAGCACCAAGACGCGACGCTTCCTATGTGAGCTCAGGCGGATTTGCGGTTACCGGAAAAGATTTTATTGACGCATACACCATGGTATTCGACTTGGGCGAAACCACGTCAGTTTCCGGAGCGACGCTCAAGCTGTATATCCTGGAAGTGTTTGAACAGAACGGGGCGGCGTCGGTCAAGCTGGAGTTTTTCTCCGATAACGGAGTTATAGAATTCACAGATTACTCAATTGGATTTCCCCAGCGCATCGGACAAACAAATGCAGCAGGGCAAACCGAGATTCAGTTTGATGTTACCGGGCCAGTCAATTCTGCTTTAAATACCGGGCGTTATATAGGATTCAGAGTAACCAGTACCCTGGCAACAGCGGCGATCGACAGTGAGTTATTCCCGGCTTTTGCCGGCGTGAGATTTTTCGAAAATGAATCACAGCTGGAGTTCGTTCCAGGTGCTCCGCCCGCCACTAATCCTGCTTTTGGATTCTTCGATGGCTACACGCTGGAAGTACCCAACATTGATATACCCACTGTCGGCGAAGTTTATGCACAATTTCAATTGGTAGATGCCAACAATCAATTGTTTCGCTTGAATATTGCAGACATTACCGGGGAAGCTACTGCTGTACCACCTTTGTCCGGGCTGGAACTATTCAATTGTGAAGCATTTACGCCCCCGACAGGCGCTGATACTGCCAGTGCGGCATCGACATACTCGGTTAACTCCGGTGTCCTGGACATCCCGGACACAACGTTTCAAGGCGAACAATTCAGCGTTCGCATGGAGTACATAGAGGGCACGACAGCCCCATTCCTGTTTGAATTACTGACGTTTGGCGAAATCAATACAACACCGTTGGATGGTTTGGATTCTGATCTGACCGGTGGGTTATCGGTTGAGCCGACGCAGGATTTTATCGCTGCCTGTCATGGCTGGGTGTTGATCGGGGACTTTATTCGCAATCGGTTTGTGGAGCGTAACTTGATCTCTGGCGAAACCGGTCGCATATATCAATTCAATACTTCACCGGAAAAGATGCGGTTCGATGAATCCAGTGGTTATGTGTTTTTTACTGTTCACCCTAACTCCGAGCGGCTTTATAGATTAAATCTCGCCAATCAAGAGATCGTCCACTTCCCCTTACGTCAGGAAATATTTGGTGCACCGGAGGGTGACGGTCCCATCGCATCGTATGAATATGGTTTCGCGTTGAACGATATTGCAATCGGCGAGAACGGTAACTTGTTTGTACTATTGATCGATAATGTGCAGGAAAATCCAGAGCAATTTATTCCATTTGCGGATTCAGGCAAATGGATGGGTCTATTGGACGCAAACGGTAATTTTTTGATTGAAAGTATCCCTCTTGAAGAACCGGAGAGAATCGAATACGACCCGGTACAGAATCACGTATTTCTCGCCACTGAATCCAATCTGGCGACCTTTGATTTCGATCCCGCCACCAATGCACTTGAATTCGTATTGGGTACTGACACTCAGGTGGGTAATAGCTGCACAGATTTCAGTATCTCCCCAGACGGCAACAGGCTCGCGTACAGTTGTCCGCAAGGTAATGGAGTTACCCAGGAAGACCAGATTGAATTCAGCATCTGGGATATGTCACCCGAAAGTTATTTCGATATTGATGGTGAATGGTTTCTGGAAGACTCACCCGTTAGTGCAGTGTTCAACCAGGAAGGCACTATCCTGATCGCATCGGATAATGAAAAGCTGTATTTCTTCGATGTTGTAACCCACTTGCTGCTGGAAGATTTTCAACTGGGATTGCAAGAAGGCGAATCTGTGAAAAAGATCCGATTCTCTAAAGATGGCGAAATGGTGATAATTCTGCTGGAAAACGATTTACACAACGGCACCAGTAAATTCCTTTACATGGATACCCCTGCCATCTTTGGCACGCCTCTGTAGTTGCTAAAGGTCAGTTACTGCAAATTTTCGTCTTCAGTATCGTCTTCCGCTATTGGGTAAAGCGGTTGGCCAGCTATAGCGTGCTTCTCTGTTGCCCACTCTCCGAAATCAATAAGCTTGCATCGCTCACTACAAAATGGTCGATAAGGATTGCTTTTAGACCATACGACTTTGACGTCGCATGTGGGGCAATTTATTTCCGGTATTGAAGATTCAGAGCTCATGGTGATCGTGCCAATTTAAGATACTGCATGTGTAACTCATCGACCGCTTGTTGCAGTGTATCGAGACCGCCCTGATTATCCAGAATATCGTCGGCCGCTTGCAAGCGGGATTCCCTGTTAATCTGTGCGGCGATTATAGCCTCAATCGTGGTTTTATCACTGCCATCCCTGTCAATAGTGCGTTCTAACTGCAATTCGGGAGTGATATCCACCACAAGAATCCGGTCCACCAGTTCACGTTGATCTGTTTCAAGCAGCAGAGGCGACACCAACAAGCAGTATTCTGAATGAACATTGGCTATTTGCTGCTCTATAGTCTTTCGAATCAGGGGATGTAGCAGTTTTTCCAGCCAGTCTTTTTCAGCAGGATTATCGAATACGATCTTGCGCAGTGCATCGCGTCGCAAATTACCATCTGTATTGAGTATCTGATTGCCAAAGTGTGCCGCAATTTCTTTGAGGGCATCAGTGCCAGGAACAACCACTTCCCGGGCAATAACATCAGCGTCGATGGCTTCGACTCCAAGGTCGGAAAAAGCCTTTGCAACAGTGCTTTTACCGCTACCGATACCACCAGTTAGTCCGACTATAAAGGTTTTGGATTGCATTGCTTATTCAAGCATAAAACATGTTGTTATACAGGGTGTACAGTTCAGTTCCCCATATCAGCATGATAAACCCGGCGCCCGCAAGGAAAGGTCCAAATGGCATCGGAATGGACTTGTCGCGCCCCATGAACAAGATCATGGCACTACCCCACACTGCTCCAACCAGAGAAGAAAGGATGATTACCGGCAACAGGTTCTGCCACCCCATCCAGGCTCCCAGGGCAGCCAACAGCTTGAAATCCCCATATCCCATGCCTTCCTTGCCGGTTAGTAGCTTGAATATCCAATAGAAGAGCCATAAAAAAAGATAACCAGCCATGGCGCCGATTACCGCATCTTGTAATGTGACGCCGAGTCCAAGGTCGATTGTATTTACCAGCAGACCTAACCAGAGCATGGGCAAAGTAAGGCTGTCTGGCAGCAGCTGATGGTCAAAATCAATCATGGTCATCGTTATCAGTGACCAGGTTAGCACTAACACACATAATGTCAGCCAGGTAGCGCCGAATTTATAGGCCACCAGACCACTCAACACGCCCGTTACCAGTTCGATCACGGGATATCGAAGAGAGATTGGGGTGCTGCATTTTGCGCATTTCCCGCCAAGCAGCAGGAAACTGATAACAGGAATGTTGTGCCAGGGCTTTATTGCATTTTCGCAATGAGGGCAGCGTGAATTGGGCGTGACGAGGTTGAAAGCCGTATATTGCGCTGCAGATGCAGAATCAATCGATTCGGGATTCTCGGAGGCCAACAACTCCTGGCACTGCAAACTCCACTCGCGCTGCATCATTACCGGTAGTCGATAAATTACAACGTTGAGGAAGCTGCCAACCACCAGGCCCAGTATTACGGCAGTCGATATTAGTGCAATCTGGTATTCGGCGAGTATCAGCAATGATTCCATTCAGTAAGCTGTTATACCACCTGACCAATCTGGAAGATGGGCAGGTACATGGCTATCATGAGGCCGCCCACCAGAACGCCCAGAACGGCCATGATCATTGGTTCCATGAGGGCCGTTAGACCATCCACAGCATTGTCTACTTCGGCTTCGTAGTACACAGCACATTTATCAAGCATGCCATCCAGCGCACCGGACTCCTCACCAATGCCCACCATTTGCGTAATCATGGTTGGAAACAAGTTGGTAGATTTGATGGCAAAATTCAGTTGTTGACCAGATGTCACATCGTTCTTGACCTGCATGATACCGTCGTAATAGACCACATTGCCGGCAGCGCCTGCTACTGAATCCAGAGCGTCTACCAGGGGGACACCAGCGCTGAAGGTTGTAGCTAACGTGCGGGTAAAACGCGCATAGCATGAGGCATTGAGGATTGGTCCCACGACGGGCATTTTAAGCGAAAGCTTGTCTATTGCATCCCTGAATGCCTTTGACCTGACTTTCATTTCCTTGAATATGAAACCTGCGACAACAGCACCAATCAGCACCTTCCACCAGTGGGCGATGGCGATGTCGGAGAGCCCGAGTACGAACAAGGTAAATGCTGGCAATTCAGCGCCAAAGCTGGAGAACGTTTCGGCGAATTGCGGTACAACCTTGATAAGCAAAACACCGGTTACGATGATTGCCACCACCACAACAGCAATAGGGTAGTTCATCGCTTTCTTGATCTTGGCCTTCAATGCTTCAGATTTTTCTTTATATGTGGCGAGTCGATCCAGCATCGTTTCCAGCGCACCCGAAGCCTCACCAGCATCAACCAGGTTGCAAAACAGATCATCAAAATAACGCGGGTGTTTACGAATACAATCTGCGAAGGCGTTACCTGCCGCCACGTCATCACGGATCTGTAACACGAGTAAGCGCATCGAGGGGTTTTCCAGGCTCTCTCCAACGATCTCAAATGACTGCACGAGCGGTATACCGGCTTTCATCATTGTTGCCAGCTGGCGCGTGAATACGGCGATATCTCCGGGCGTGATTTTCTGCTTCTTCGGGCCGAAGAGGTCTTTGGGTTTGCGCTTGACCTTGGTGGGGTTAACTCCCTGCTTGCGCAGCTGGGCTTTCACCAACGCCTGGCTGGTGCCTGACATTTCGCCTTTGGTCTTTTTGCCGTTCTTGTCGGTGCCCTGCCAGACGTATTTGGTTTGGGCTGCTTCAGTGGCCATAGCTTACCTCGATGGAGATTCCAGCGATGAGACGCATCAGTTGCCCAATAATATCATGTCGCTAACACCTTGTATCCATTACAGATGTCAGTTTTTGCGCTTCTTCCAGACTGATCATTCCTCCCAGTATTCTGGCCAGCGCAGCGGATTGGAGATCCCCGCATCCTTCGGCGCGTGCCTGGGTTTCCAGCTCCGGAATAGAGCCATTCTCAATGATAATCTGAGACATGCCTGCAGAAATGGGAACTACTTCATATATTGCGATTCTGCCCTTATATCCGCCTTCACAGTGTCGGCAGCCGCAAGCCCGATAGATTTCGACAGTTTTGTCCGGTGGAGTCTTGAAACCAGCGTTTTGCAACTGTTTTTCCGGTGAATCGATAAGCGTTTTACAATGAGGGCATAATTTCCTGGCGAGACGCTGGGCGATTATTAATGTTAACGAAGAGGCCAGGTTGTATGACGAAATACCCAAATGCAGCAACCGGGTGATAGTTTCTGCAGCACTTTTCGTATGGAGCGTGGAAAGCACAAGATGACCAGTTTGGGCTGCCTTAACTGCAATTTCTGCGGTTTCCTGATCTCGGATTTCACCTATCATAATGACATCCGGATCCTGTCGTAAAAATGCGCGCAATGTGTTGGCGAATCCGAGTCCGGTACGCTCGTTAACCTGCACTTGATTGACGCCCAGAATTCTGATTTCTACCGGATTTTCTGCTGACATGATGTTCAGATCGCGTCCATTGAGAAGTTTAAGAGCAGAGTATAAGGAGACACTTTTGCCGCTTCCGGTTGGGCCAGTTATCAGAATCAGACCCTGTTGTTTATAAAGAGACTGTTTATATATCGACAATTGACCCCGGGTTAATCCGAGCTGTTTGATTTCCAGTAAGCTGGTATCCATATCGAGTAGCCGCAAGACGATTTTTTCTCCCCAGATTGTCGGGATAGAGTTCACGCGAATATTATTTGCTTTGTGTTGGCCAGAACCAAACGTGATTTGGCCGTCTTGTGGTCTGCGTTTTTCCGCGATATCCATACCTGCCATCACCTTGATACGTGAGCAAATTCTGCCTGCAGTTGTAACCGGGAATTCCGCATGTGTTGACAGCACGCCATCGATTCTGAAACGCACTCTTAACATCTTCTCAAATGGTTCGAAATGAATATCCGAAGTATGCTTATGCATGGCGGAATGCAAAACAGAATTAATGGCAGTGGCAGCAGAAAACTCTGCAGAGTGAGATGCTGGCGATGAGGGTTCCGGGTTGCTGCTGCTCTCTGCAGGGTAGTTCAGTCTGTCCTTTTCAGCAGATCCCACCGCATGCTTTATCGCGGCTATCAGCATCGCTTCTTCGGCAACAAGCGGGTACAACTCCAAATTTGTATGGAAGCGCAGGTCGCCAAGTGCTGCGGCGTCGATTTCTGCTACGACAGCGATATAAAGCTTATGGCCTGTCTGCAGTAGCGGCAGCGCGAAATAACGCCTGATGAGACTTGCTTTTACACACTTGATAGCATTTTTACATGGTCTGAATGTGGAAATATCCAGCGAGCCGCATGTTTCAATGCTACTGTTGCTCTTGGTTGCAGCAGCGGTATTAAGTGCGGAGTTGGCTGCTCGCATATCCCCGTTAACAAACTCAGTTTAAAATGGTGACGACTGTAAATCATTATAGATTAGCGGAATTTGACCGACCTGTTTTAACAGGAATTAGATTCCGGGAGAAATAAGCATGAATCGATGGCAGGCTTTTGGCATTCACCTGGTTGCCAGTGTTGCAGTGTTCGTTACATTGCTGACAGTCATACTGACTCTGTGGTATCCAGGCGTTCTGTTTACCATCGACGGCGGGATGACCGGATTGCAGCTGGTGATAGGGGTCGATGTCATTCTCGGACCGCTGTTGACACTGATTGTTTTCTCTCCTGGCAAACCCAGCCTGAAGTTTGATATGACCTGTATTCTGACACTGCAAATCGGTTGTTTGCTGGCTGGTACCTGGATTGTCTACTCAGAGCGACCACTAGCGCTGGTGCTGGCCTTTGATACTTTTTATAGTCTGGGAGCCCAGGAGTTTGAAGATTTTGATCGAGATGTTGCAGTGCTGGATAATTTTTCTGGGTCTTATCCGAAATTGCTTCACGTAGAACTGCCGATGGATGAAGATGAGGCCAACCTGTTGTATTTCAGTTCTCAGGTCACAGCAGACCCATTGTTCATGCAGGTAGATCGATTCAGGGAGTTGCCTGAGAACGTGGCACAGGCATTTAGACGAGAAGGTATTGTCCGACAGCGCTCTGGCCTCGACTTACAGGCTTATCCATCAACGGAGTGCCTGTTTGCGCGTTTTCTGTCCGGGCTAAATCAGGGCTATGTATGCTTTGATCCAGCCACCAGACAGATTGATCACTTTTTCGCTGATCCTGCGTCAACAGGGCCAACAGAAGAGCAATCAGACTAGATCAGCAAATTACGACTGCTACGCAGCTGCCGCCAACCGTCCAGGTAATTGGAATAGATATAGTCGGTGTCAGGGTGTAAGTGTGATTGTCTACTTCGGCATTGCCAGTTGCTGTAATTACACCGTCGACCATAGTTACAGAAGTAACCCATCCGCTTGGACCTATAGCCCCGGGCATACCGTTTGTGCCATGATCGGCAGCGGTCAGATTGGTAACGCGTCCGGACTGAATCGCGGTTTCCAGAGTCGCTTTATGTACTGATGTCGATTGAATGACTTCCGCAAACTTGGAGCGTTGTGTATAGCGCTGATAGTTAGGGAGAGCTATGGAGGCAAGGATGCCAATAATCGCAACTACGATTATCAGTTCGATTAAGGTAAAACCTTGCTGTCTTTGATTAAGGTTCTTGCTCATGGTTCGAACTCGGTTTGGTCAATTCTGGCTATTAATTTAAAAAAGACTCGGTTGATTGAACGCAAAATTGCGGTCTGTCGACCAGTTAAAACAAGTTATCTGGTGCTCTAAAGAGCACCAGATAACAAGTCGATTAGCAAAGGCCCTGTGCCAGACATGAACCTGAAGTAGTCCACTGGATTGGGGCAGTAACTCCTGCTGGAGTCAGGATATAGGTATAAGCTGTGCCACCGAAGTCGGTAGTAGTAGATGTTGCGGTAATAACACCGTCAGTAACACCTACAGAAGCTACGACACCAGTCGCGCCTGCAGCAGATGGAATACCATTAGTACCAGCGTCCGCATCAGCCAGGGCAGTTACACGGCCACCCTGAGCAGCAACTTCAAACGCACTTTTGTACGGAGTAGTTGCAAGAACAACTTCTGAGAAAGTTGCGCGCTGAGTGTAGGTTTGATACGCAGGCAGTGCTACTGCAGCGAGGATGCCGATAATCGCAACAACGATCATCAGTTCGATCAAAGTAAAACCAGATTGTGTCTTCATTACATTTCTCCGTAGAGGATTAGTGCATTTGTTTTTACGCTTAGCGCCCTGAGACCAAGGCGGTTACGTATATATATTCAGGATTCGTGCCAAAGCCATACTATTTCCTCGCAGGCCAGTATTGGCAGGGGGTTTGGGCATATGGGCAGCTTGACGATATGGCTGTTTTCTGACGCCACCACAGACCGAAACTGACGAAAATTGTCAGTATTGGTCTTTTTTCTGTTTCGAGTGGGTGTTCAGGTCAATTATGCTGGATGTGGCTAATAGCCGGTATTTGCCAGCCGATTTATGGTATCAAGCGCCTTCAAGCTTACTGACGAACGACCAATAGCCTTATACAGCTGCGAGCTATGCAATGAATAATCGTTACAATATGCTGATCCTGACAGCCCTGGCTGCACTGTTGCTGCTTACGGGATCGGTTTATTGGCCAGGTATCACCGGCCCATTGTTGCTGGATGATGTCGTTAACCTCTCCACCTTGGGTAATGGTGGGGGCGTGAACAATTGGCAAAACTTGCTGCAATTTGCACTCGGCAATGAGTCCGGTCCCTTGGGACGACCAGTTGCCATGTTGTCATTTCTGATTGATGCCCAGTACTGGCCGCCAGTAGTAGCTTCCTTCAAGTACACCAATGTCATGCTGCACCTTGTGACGGGTTTGTTGTTTTGCTGGACGGCAATTTTAATTTTCCGCGCCATGGGGTTGGCGCAGGACCGGGCTGCGTTGCTTGGCCTGTTATGTGCCGCACTCTGGTTGTTAAGTCCGCTTAATCTCAGTACGACACTTTATGTTGTGCAACGCATGACCCAGTTAATGACGCTGTTTGGTCTGCTTGCGCTGATATTTTTCATAAAAGGAATGGCTTGCCTGCAACGCGACGGCCATCGTGCATTATGCTTCTTGTGCGTTTCACTATTTCCTTTTGCATTGCTCGCATTGTTGAGTAAAGAAAATGGTGCGCTGCTATTGGTGCTGATGCTGGTATTGCGAGTCACTGTCTTCAAGGAAGCTACTTTTACCGGGTTGGCAAAATATTGGGAGCGACTGGCGTTGTTCCTGCCCTGCGCATTGATGCTGGTATTTCTGCTCTATCGTATCATTACAGGGTTAGATGCTTTTGCTTATCGTCCTTTCACCGCATGGGAGAGGTTGCTCACTGAAAGCCGCATTTTATTTGACTACTTGTTTAAATTTCTGGTTCCTGTTGGCAGGGATTACGGCCTCTTTCATGATGACTATGGGCTGTCTACGGGATTGTTGAGCCCTGCCGTGACGATTGTTGCGATCACGGCATGGGCAGGCATTATTTATTGCGGATTCAAGCTTCGTGCGCGGGAGCCAATGCTGGCTTTGGCAATATTCTGGTTTCTGGGAATGCACCTTATTGAATCCACAATGTTGCCTCTCGAGCTGTATTTTGAGCATCGCAACTACATGGCGATCATGGGACCCATTATTGCGTTCATCTGGTATGGCGCGAGATGCTGGGATAGGTTGCACACAGCAGGCCAAAGAGTGATGGTGGCGCTGCCCGTGGTGGCTTTGTTAATTGGTACGAGTGTCGTGACCTATTCAGAAGCGGCACTGTGGGGTGATACAGACAGGCTATTTGAGCATTGGGCAGAGTCCAAGCCTGAATCCGTGCGGGCCCAATCCAGCTATGCTGACTATTTGGCGGCCACAGGGAGGTCGCTCGAAGCCCTGGCTGTAATTGAAACTGTGAGAGCACAAAACCCTGATGACCTTGCTCTGATGCTGCAGAGCTGGAGCGCACATTGTGTTGTAGGGCTTACGCCTCAAATTGGGCTGAGCGAGATTGCTCGTCAACGCGAACTGAGTTATTACCAGGGCAATGGCAATCTTCTGGTACGGCGAATTATAGAGAATATACAGCTCGCCAAATGCAATTCTGGAGATATTACGGAGCTTCCACCCTTGATTGAGCGCATGCTGGAGCTTCCCCAAAGAACATATTGGCGCGCCAATTTGTATCGCCTGTACTCTGAGGTTTATGTAGCTCTGGGTGACTTGAATGGCGCGTTGATTCAATTGAGCAATGCTTTCGATATTGAGCCTGTTGTCGATATCCCCATTCGACAGGCTACACTGACGGCCTCTGCCGGAAATTATTCAGATGCTTTAATATTTCTAGATCGAGCGCGTGCAGCAGATGCAGCTTCCGGTGGTTTTACCCCGTCGCGGCGAGAGCAGATTCAGCAACTGGAATCCGAATTCAGAAGTTTAATGCAATGACTAATCATCGAGATAAGACGCTTGGCTGGACAATCATGAAAATATCTATCGTTATACCTGCGAAAAATGAGGCGCAGAATCTCAGGGAATTCCTGCCTCGCCTGCAAAAATCGATGCCAGAGGCAGAATGTATTGTAGTCGATGATGGCTCAATTGATGAAACCGCCGAATTGAGTCGAGCAAACGGTGCGACCGTAATTTCCCATGCCTATAGCAAAGGTAATGGTGCCGCAATTAAAACTGGTGCGCGGGCGGCAGAAGGGGACGTTATCGTATTTCTTGACGGGGATGGTCAACATAAACCAGAAGATATTCCGCGCCTGATTGAGCAATTTGAGAAAGGTTACGACATGGTAGTGGGGGCCAGAGACCGGGACTCCCAGGCCGACTCATTCCGGGCCATGGCCAATGGGTTTTACAACTGGCTCTCCTCGACCATCACGGGACACAAAGTGGAAGATCTGACTTCGGGGTTTCGGGTTGTCAATGCCAGAAGGTTTAAAGAGTTTCTGTATTTATTGCCTAACGGATTTTCCTATCCCACGACTTGTACAATGGCTTTTTTTCGCGCCGGCTATTCTGTTAGCTACATCCCGATCAAGACAGAAGAGCGCAAGGGCGAAAGCCATATCAGTCTTCTCAAAGATGGATTGCGATTTCTGTTGATTATTTTCAAGGTTGGCACGCTTTACTCACCGTTAAAATTATTTGTCCCTGCTTCAGCTTCATTTTTCCTCGTAGGGGTGCTGTACTATGGATATACATTTATTACTGCCGGACGTTTTACCAATATGAGTGCAGTGCTATTCATGACCGCAGTTGTGGTATTCCTGATTGGGCTGGTTTCCGAGCAGGTCACCGCCCTGATGTACAAGGATAGTGACAAGAATTAGGCGCTGCTTATCGCACTGAAACTACGCCTTAACGGGAGTTCAGGTAGTATTCAGTATTCCGGGCCTACAATCCCCCTCAAAGTTTAACTGTTTGATATAAATGGTAAAACTTTGTAACAAAGTGGCTGTCTTTGTGTTGATCAACTTGATCTGTGGCGGGAGGTAGTTTAAGGTTACGCCGGTTCTGGGCAGGCCAATAATCCAGGTAGTCCGGGACTCCAGTCAGCCGCACCAAGTTTATTTTGTAATAGCAGCAATCAAGAAGATATAAGCGTCGTGTGTTCGACACTGCGCGGAGGAATTGAAATGAGTAAAGCAGTAAAATCAGGTCTGGGCTTCATGCTTCTGGCATTCTCTCTGGGTTGTCAGGCACCGGCAGTAATTGCCCAGGAAAAAACTGTAGAAGATGGGGTTTTCACCGAAGCCCAGGTGTCGGCAGGCAAGACTGTGTATGATAATTCATGTAAAACTTGTCACGACATGCGGTTTTATCGCGACACCCTGCGGTCCTGGAACAACCAGCCATTGTTGTATTTATGGGAGTCGATCCTGGGGACCATGCCGGCAGATAATCCTGGTTCACTCATGCTGGATGAATACACCAACGTGGTAGCCTATATATTGTCAGAGCAGGGGTTCCCTACAGGCGACACTGCGATGGATCCCGATAACGGCATGGAAGATATTAAAATCCTCGCACCATAAGACTTAAAATCATAAAAAAAGGCCGAACATTGTTCGGCCTTTCTTATTTCTGATAGCTACAATATTCTACTGGCCGTTATTAATTCCATCTTCGGGACAGCTTTCAAGCACTCTTCGAATTTCGCTACGGTCTTGTGTACTCAGCGTCAAATCGTATTTGTCAGAGATAGCCTCCCAAAGCCTGACATATTCGCACTGGAATTCTTCTCTTGGCAGGTAGCGATCAGGTCCGCGTTCCCGCTTGCGTCGAATTTCTCGGCGCTCAACCAACATGATATTCATAGGATCATTGGCAAATTGTAACTTTTTACCTGGCGGCCAGCGGTCGCCACCGTGAGTGTGTGCGTACATCAATGGAATTATGTGATCCACATCGAGTTGTGTCGCTACGTTGTAGGTTTCTCCGGTGTATTCATCCAGCCATTGTCCAGTGCGAACTACACAATTGCGCGGATTGGTAAACCTGACTTCCGCGCGGCTGGTCAGGATCAGCATTTCCTGACGTGTAGACTGGCAGTCATTGTCAAAGTCCTGCTCGTAATCCCAATCAACTTCATTAAAGAATTTCTCTCTATCCCGGTAATCAGTAAAAATTCCGTCTCGCCGGCCAATATCGAAAGTGTCGGGCATCTCGCATCCACGCATGTGGCAATGGTACGACATTCTATAGTAATGCCCGCCATTCATATCTGTTGGTCCTGCATGGCCATATACCTGGACAGGAATAATCAGAAGAGTAGCCAGCATTGACAGATATCGACACAATGTTCTGATTTTCATGATTCCTCCTGCGTTTGTGGTGAGATTGTGCATAGTACTAATTCTGGGCACTTTCTGGGGTTCATTCATCGAGTAAAAGTGATAGATCTAACGCTTGTACGTTCTTGGTCAGTGCTCCTATCGAGATATAGTCTACCCTCGCAGCGGCGATATTGACCAGCGAATCGGCGGTGATGCCACCGGAAACCTCCAGTTTGCTGCGCTTTGCATTTATCTCAACAGCGCACTTGATGTCTTGCAACGTGAAATTGTCCAGCATGACAATATCAGCATCGGCGTCTATAGCTGCTTTCAGTTGTTCAAGATTTTCAACTTCAACTTCTACTGGCTTTTCGGCGGCCAATTCGCGTGCCGCCGAAATCGCGGCTGCGATACTGCCACAGGCAGTGATGTGATTCTCCTTGATAAGAAACGCATCAAACAAACCCATACGATGGTTTGTGCAGCCTCCCACGCTAACGGCGTATTTTTGTGCCCGCCTCATGCCCGGGAGCGTTTTGCGAGTATCGAGTAGTTGCACATCGAATTTTGCTACCAGGTCTGCGTAGTAACGGCTGACTGTTGCAGTGGCAGAAAGTGTTTGAAGGAAATTCAGCGCGGTACGTTCTCCTGTGAGGATACTTCGAGCTGGCCCGCTCAATCGTGCGATCAAGGTGTTTTGTTCCAGCACATCACCATCCTGTTTCTCCCAGCTAATCTGAACATTCAGATCTAGTTGATTAAAAACTTCATTGACCCAGGCGGTGCCACACAGTACCCCTTTAGCGCGACTGATGAGGCGAGCGGATACTTGATTTGAGGCGGGAACTAATTGTGCCGTTATATCACCACTACCTACATCTTCGGCAAGGGCCTGTTGCACACCGGTGGTGATGGCTTGTTGTAAGGTGGCTGATTTCATTTTAGTCAAATTCAGACATCTGCCGTAACGTCAGAATGTCATTTCGCTGGGTAAATTCCACCTGTCTGAGTGCGCTCATACCCAATAATATGGTTTCCCCAGTGAAACTTGGTGTGATACTGGCGGGGATATCCCTTAGTACAATATTGCCAAGTCGCAATTCATCAATACGTGTGGCATAGACAGTTACGATGCCGTTGGCAGTAGCTGCTTGCCCTTGATAGCCTGCCACAAGGCCGGCGCGTCTGGCTATGGGTTCCGGGATGGCCACGTCAGTTGCGCCAGTATCGAGGAGGAACGTGACTTCAACATTATTAATATAACCGTTGGCCACGTAATGCCCCTGACGGTTGCCCTGGAGTACAACTTCCCGGATTCCGGACACAGACTCAAAATATTGCGGATCGCGATTGGGATTGGCTTCATTCTGCAGCCAGCCATCGAAAAAAAATGTAAGCACTCCAAGACCCAGCGCAAAACTGACAAACAGCATGCCCTGGCCGAGTCTTTTGCCTGGTTTATGCGCATCAGAATTGGACATCACAGCGATTATGAAGGAACGGCCAAACAATAGAAAGATGTGAGAAATATCGCAAAACTGCGATTTTTTATGGGGTTCAAACCTGCTTAATTGTAGGAAAAACTCCCTATTACTCAAAGCTGTGAAAGACTTCAAGTTTTTGAACATTGCCCGGTGCTATATAGGATGCATCAAATTGATAAAAACGTGCTCTGAGAGCCGTAAACAATGAATGCAATGACCAAAAATCATTCAAAAAACGCAGATCAAGACCTCGTCACAAAAGTGCGGTGGTCTATTCGCCAGCGTCTGCGCTTTCAGATGCAGCATCTGAGCGCCGAATTTTTTGATCAGGTGGATGATTATCTGTTCGCAGGCACACAGCAAGGTCATCTTGGTAATGACACTGGATTTCTGCGTTGCATGCGGGAAATTCGCACCAAGCAGGGCTTGTTCGAAGAAACTTTCCTTCGCACTGTGATGAGCACCATCGAGGAAGCGGAAGTAGCCGAAGGTACCGGTAAAACAAATCTGGCTGGGCAGTCGAGCCAGCGCGAGGTTATATACGAAAGCCTGGAAATTGATCTGGCCCTACAGGCTATGGCACGCAAAGCTGAGAGACACTACCTCAAACAATTGAAGCAGATAGTCAGCATTGACCAGAACCTGCAGGAAAAAGGTCAGTGTGCAGTAATACCTCATGATATTTTGATCAGGGCAACACTGGAGGCCTTCACAGTTGCTCAGAACCTGTTATCGATGAACCTCGAAGTCAGGTTGGTTTTTATAAAGCTTTTCGAGAAGCACTTTCTTTTGCAGATGGAAAAGCTCTTTGCTGAGATCATCAGTATTTTGAAGAACATAGACAATGATGCTTTTGTGGAAAAACTCGTGTCTTCTTCATCTGCTATCGAGAAGCGCAATACAGAAATTCAACGAGCCAGTAAATCATTAACGGAACTCGTGCTTGGTAAACCTGAAAATGCTGGCAAATCTCAGGAAATTGACTCTCAGGTGGATGCATTCATTTGTCAGCTGATTCAGGATAAGAGTCTGCCTGCTGTGCTGGAGAAGCTGATTGATGAGACATGGCGAGCTGTCATGAGCATGGTAGGTTTCAATCGGGGTTGTGATTCGATTGAATGGAATGAAACCAAACACACGATTACTTTATTAGTGACTGCTGTCGACGACGGTTTGCAATTAAGTGCGAGTGAGAGAGCGGTGCTGACAGAACAACTGCAACATGGCTTTAAATTGACCCACGTGAACAAAGAGTTGCAACAGCACTATTTCACAGAGTTGGAGAAATTATTCGAAGCTAACGCCAATTCTCATAACCCCGTCAAAAGAAACATTACTGCAACCCAACCTGCTGAAGCGTCAGTAAGCCCGGCAGGTGAGGAAATACTGGATCGCGAAGACCTGGATGAAATTGCCATGATGCTTTGCGGAGAAAGCGGTGAGGACGAACTCGACAGCGATTCGGTACAAAAACAATTCGAAGACTATCTAATGGAAATAGATATGCTGCAGGATGATGCGCGGGTAGACTTTCAGATTAGTGGTGAATTCAAACCCTGCACTTTGCGCAAGAATTCCACAAATACGGATCTTTTCAGTATTTGTAACAAGGCTGCAAAAGTGGCGGTACCTCGCAGCAGGTTAGGTCTTGCGATATCCCTTAAATCTGGTGAATTGCGCATTCCCGACCAGCGCGCAATGAGTGTTGTGGCACAAAACACCCTACTGGAAGCGCCAACTCCAAAATCCATCAACTAGCAGTACTCGCGGGTTCTGACACCGGCATTTCCTTGCTGGTGTGCTAGAATTTACTACTTAGATATTAATTTCTGAGTGATAAGCTAGCTGGCATGGAAATCTCTAACCACCTGCTGCATCCTGCACGACAGGTTCCCAGCCCAAATTGCAGTGATCGCCTCGACACAGGCGACGTCGATCTTCTGGTTATTCACAATATTAGTCTGCCTCCTGGCGAATTTGGCACAGGTTGTATCGATCAATTGTTTTGTAACAACCTGGATGCCAAAGCGCATCCCTATTTTGAATCTATCTCGCATCTCAGGGTGTCTTCACACCTGTTAATAGATCGAATGGGCGAACTGACCCAATATGTACCATTCAATAGAAAGGCGTGGCATGCTGGCGATTCTGTATATGCCGGCAGAGAGAATTGTAATGAATATTCCATAGGGATTGAATTGGAAGGTACAGATGACCGGCCATTCACCGACATGCAGTACAGCGCTCTTGTGGCAACGTGCGTTGCCCTTTTTAGAGCTTACAAGAATTTGCAAGCAGGCCGGATAGTAGGGCATAGTGATATCGCGCCGGGCAGAAAAACGGATCCCGGTCCCTGTTTCGACTGGAGTCGATTCAGGTCTCAGTTAATCAATGAGCTCGAAGCCATACCCAGGTAGGAAGCCATATCATGAAATTTTTGGTCATTCTCATTTGTCTTGTTATTAACTATGCGTGGTTAAAGGATTTTGACCGCTTTGATGATGGATGGTTTTTCCGTTTTCGGGCTCGTATGGCGGCCATGACGGCTGGCCTGACTAATGCGGCAGCCTGGCTTTTGGCGTTACTTTTGATCTATGGTATTCCAATGCTTGTGTTGGCTTTCATATTGATTGCCATCAATGGTCGCGCCTACGATATGCCTCTTATGCTGATGCATATCCTTGTATTATTGATCGCGTTTGATCGCATTCAGCCGGGCAATTCTGCCAAAGAGTTCTTGGCTCACTGGCGAGCAGAAGATGATGAATCAGCCCTGCTTCACTTGCGGGATAAAATGGAGCTGCAGGAGTCTGCGAGCCTGGAAAACGCAGAAGAGATTGCCGACTATTTTGCCAGACAACTTATCTACTGGTGTTTTGAAAGAATGTTTGTGATGTTTTTCTGGTATATCGTAGCCGGTCCCCTGGCTGTTTTATTCAGTTATATCAGTTATCAGTTGCGGGACTGCAAGAATGCAGACACAACTGCCGAAGAAGCCAGTTTTGTAGTGCGTGTAATCATGGTGCTGGAATGGGTTCCTTTGCGGCTACTTGCGGTGACTTTTTCACTTGCCGGCAATTTTGTGCGATGTTTCGAAAGCCTGAAGTCTTCGTTCTGGGAGTCCGGGGATCAGGAGCGCAATGCGGAGATCCTCTATAGCTACTCTACCTGTGCGCTGACTGGTATCGTGCAAACTACTGGTGAATCCAGTCCGGGTTATCGAGAGCAGCGTGCGAAAGAGATTGAGGCCTTGCTGGCACTGCTGGAGCGTAGCCAGGCTATCTGGCTGATCGTTCTGGCGATAATCACGGTAACTATTACAATGCTGGGTCAGCCAGTCTGAGCCGATCTACTCAAAATTTACCCGAGTATGGTGCTGAGAATTGTAGTATTTGGCCCTGTTTTCGTGTCAAATGATTGCCAGATTCACGACCCTGATCATCTCTAACATGCCAGGGCGTTGATTTTAATAAGAAAATAATTTTGGCGGCAACAATTAGCGACTGAAGCAAATATGTAGTAATACTACATAACTACCTAGAAATCATTAGAAATTATCCGGTTCATGCAGTAAAATGCCGCTGCTTTGTAATTAATTTACATATTGGTTGCCGCTCGGCCACAAGCCGCGCCGGCACGAGGGAGACGCAGCGGTTATCACCATGACTGATGAGAATAAAGATGTAAATCCGGAAGAAACCAGGGAATGGCTCGAGTCGCTTCATGCCGTTATCGACGAAGAAGGCATTGAACGCGCACATTACCTGCTGGGGCTATTGTCAGAAAATGCCACTCGCTTGAGTCGATACGCGCCTCACACCACAGTAACCACGCCTTATCGCAACACCATATCTCCCAATAATGAAGACCGTATGCCGGGTGATATGTTTATGGAGAGGCAAATTCGCGGCATTGTTCGCTGGAATGCCATGGCCATGGTTATGCGTGCCAATTTACGTAATGGCAGTATCGGTGGCCACATTTCCACGTTCTCATCAGCAGCCACTCTCTACGACGTGGGTTTCAATTATTTCTTCCGCGGGCCCAATGAAAAAGATGAAGGGGATCTGATTTATTTTCAGGGTCACTCGTCACCGGGCATTTATGCGCGTTCTTATTTGGAAGGCCGGATTTCTGAAGAACAACTGGATAATTTCAGAGCAGAAGTCGACGGCAATGGTCTGTCTTCTTATCCACACCCATGGCTGATGCCTGATTACTGGCAATTCCCAACAGTATCCATGGGGCTTGGGCCTATTCAGGCTATATACCAGGCCCACTTGCTGAAATATCTCAGCTCGCGCGGATTGGTTGACACTACTGAGCGAAAAATATGGGCCTTCCTGGGCGATGGGGAAATGGATGAGCCGGAATCTCTCGGAGCGATCGCGAAGGCGGGCCGGGAACAACTGGACAACCTTATTTTCGTTATTAACTGTAACCTGCAGCGTCTGGACGGCCCTGTTCGTGGTAATGGCAAAATTATCCAGGAACTCGAGGGAATATTCCGTGGTGCCGGCTGGAACGTAATCAAGGTTATCTGGGGACGGCATTGGGATGCGTTACTGCAGGCGGATACAGAAGGGCTACTGCAGCAGCGTATGGATGAAGTGGTTGATGGTGAATACCAAAACTACGCCAGTCGGGGTGGGGCCTATACCCGGGAGCATTTCTTTGGCAAAAATCCTGAATTGCTCAAGATGGTTGAACATCTCTCTGATGATGACATCATGGCGCTGAACCGCGGTGGGCATGACCCCTACAAAGTTTATGCCGCATATGCACAGGCTGTGGAGCCCAATGGTAAGCCTACTGTGATTCTGGCCAAAACCATCAAGGGCTACGCCTTTGGCGGTGGTGCTGAAGCACAGAATGCCACTCACTCTGTCAAAAAACTCGATGTCGAGTCGCTGAAAAAATTTCGGGATCGGTTCGGCATTCCGATCAAGGATGACAAACTGGAAGAAGTTCCTTACTACCGTCCCCCGGAAAACAGCCTCGAACTGCGCTACATGAACAAGATGCGCGAGCCTCTGGGCGGCCCGGTACCGCAGCGTCGTTCAAAAACCTATGCACTCGAAGTGCCCAAGCTCGAAGTTTTTGATAATCAGTTAAAGAATAGCGGCGATCGCGAATTGTCCACCACGATGGCCTTTGTGCGTCTGCTAAATACGCTCTGTAAAGACAAGGCGATGGGCGAAAGAGTCGTTCCCATTGTACCGGATGAAGCCCGCACATTTGGCATGGAAGGTATGTTTCGCCAGCTTGGAATCTATTCTGCAGTTGGTCAGTTGTATGATCCGGCAGATTCCAATCAGGTAATGTTTTACCGGGAAGACAAGAAAGGGCAAATGCTGGAAGAAGGCATCACAGAAGCGGGTGCTTTTTCTGCATGGCTGGCTGCTGCGACGTCTTACAGCGTTAGCAACTATCCTCTGGTGCCGTTCTATATCTACTATTCGATGTTTGGCTTTCAGCGCGTCGGAGACCTGTGCTGGGCCGCTGGAGATTCGCAGGCTCGGGGTTTTCTGATCGGTGCCACTGCTGGTCGTACCACGCTCAATGGTGAAGGCTTGCAGCATCAGGATGGGCATAGCCATATTCTGGCATCAACCATTCCCAACTGCGTGACTTACGATCCAACATATGCCTATGAACTGGCTGTGATCGTGCGCCACGGTTTGCAGCGCATGTACGTGGATATGGATTCAGTTTATTTCTACATCACCACGATGAATGAAAATTACCAGCAACCGGATATGCCCAAAGGTTGCGAGGAAGGCATCATCAAGGGGATGTATTTGCTCGAAGATGGCGGTGCCAAACCTCATCAGGTATCCGGCGCTGCCAAGAACGAAGAGCGTATAAGATTACTGGGTAGCGGCACGATTTTGCGGGAAGTACGGGAAGCTGCAAAAGTACTGCGCGAGGAATTTAGAGTTCCGGTGGATGTCTGGAGTGTAACCAGCTTTAATGAATTAAGACGGGAAGCTCAGGCGGTAACGCGCGAGAATATGTTCAATCCCGGCAAAAAAGCCAATCTGCCTTATGTCACTGAACAATTGGGTAAACAGTCCGGGCCAGTCATTGCGACAACGGATTATATGAAAATTTATTCTGACCAGATTCGCGAGTATGTGCCAGACAGTTATAAGGTGTTAGGGACAGATGGCTTTGGACGAAGTGATAGTCGTGAGAAACTGAGACACTTCTTTGAGGTTGACAGTAAATTCATCGTTTTGGCAGCTTTGAGCGAACTCGCTGCTCGCGATAAAGTAACCAGTAAGCAAATTACCGATTACATGAAGAGCGCCGGAATCGAAAAAGACAAAACTGATCCGCTGTTGAGATAAGCTAAAACTAAGGACCGACCACTTTCAGGAGTGAATAGAGTTGGCTACTGAGAAAATTACAGTCCCTGACCTGGGAGATGCTGGAGAAGTTGAGGTCATCGAGTTGCTGGTGTCAGTAGGCCAGACCGTGGCCGAAAACGACTCTTTGCTAGTGTTAGAAAGCGACAAGGCTGCTATGGAAATACCCGCACCGATCGGTGGCGTGGTAAAAGCTATTGCTATCAATCTTGGTGATCAGGTGAGGTCCGGTACAGAAATCCTTACGCTGGAAACTGAGGGTGCTGAGGAAGAACCTGAGAACGACGACAGTGCCGAAAGCGACAGTGCAGCAAGTGATAGGCCTAAAACGTCTGAAGCAAAGGCAAACACGCAGGAGCAGAGTAAGGATTCAAAATCAGAGTCAGATGACAAATCGGCTGCTGATAACGGCTCAGTTCAAACCAGTGAAGAGACTGTATCTGTACCAGATTTGGGTACTGATGATGAAGTTGAAATCATCGAAATGCATGTCAGTGAAGGCGATAGCATTGCCGCTGACGACCCCCTGCTAACTCTGGAATCTGACAAGGCGGCTATGGATGTGCCTGCGCCAAGTGCAGGCGTCGTGACTGCCTTGTTGGTTAAAGTTGGTGACAAGGTTAAAACAGGGGCTGAAATACTGAAGCTCAAAACCACCCGAGATAGTGAAACCTCAGGCAGCGAAGAGGCGGAGTCGGGAACGGAATTTGCGAGCAGAGCGCAACCTGAAAATGCCCAGGAATCAGGCAAGGCGGAAATTGACACGAAGCAAGGCGCAGTTCCAGCTTCTGACGATCTGGCGCTTGCCACGCCCGAGCCTAAATCGGGAGAACGAGTATATGCCGGCCCGGCAGTGCGCAAACTGGCGCGTGAATTGGGTGTTGAATTGGGGCAAGTTTCAGGCACAGGTGCCAGGAATAGAATTACCAAGGAAGACCTGCACGAGTTTGTAAAGGGTCGCATAAGTGGTGCTTCTTCGGGAACCAGTGTCGCAAGCCAGATGCCTGATATCGACTTTAGTAAATTTGGCGAAGTTGAAAAGGTTGAGCGAACCAAGCTGGACAAGCTTACTGCTGCCAATATGCATCGCAACTGGACGTCGGTGCCACACGTGGCCCAGTTCCATGAGGCTGATGTTACTGAACTCGAAGCCTTTCGTGCTCAACTTAAGCCGGAGTCTGAACGTAAGGGCGTCAAATTAACGTTTTTACCGTTCTTGCTTAAGGCTTGCGCCAGAAGCCTGCAGGAATATCCGCAGTTTAATGTGTCGCTACATTCTTCAGGCGAATACCTCTTTCAGAAAAAGTACATTCATATCGGTGTTGCAGTTGCCACTGAAGCTGGTCTGGTTGTTCCAGTTTTGCGAGATGTTGACAAGAAATCGATTTGGGAATTGGCTGCCGAGATAATCGAGCTGACTGACAAAGCCAAGGCGCGCAAATTATCCCGAGAAGACATGCAAGGTGCATGCTTTACCATATCCAGTCTTGGTGCGATCGGGGGCACCGGGTTTATACCAATAGTCAACGCGCCAGAAGTTGCAATTCTCGGTGTGGCGAAAACGCAAACCAAACCGGTCTATATTGATGGTGAACTCAAACCGCGTAGCATGCTGCCACTGACTCTTGCCTATGATCATAAAGCAGTCAATGGCGTAGACGGCGGGCTATTCGCAACTTATCTGGTTAAGTTATTGGGCGATATTCGACATATACTGGTCTAAAGGGTTCAGTACGCAGGATAGAAAAGCGTAACTTCATCTGAGCTCAGTGTATGAATCTGACAGCCATAAGCCTGACTCAGGCAATCTGCAGTCAAGACGTCCCCGATGTCACCTTGTAGCGTTTCACCATTTCCCATTAGCAATAACACTTTATTGCAGAACCTGGCTGCAAGATTGATGTCATGCGTGGCCATGAGCATGCCTGATTGGCCTTTGGTAATTGCATCGGAGAGGATTGACATCATCTTCATCTGGAATGCCAGATCCAGATGATTGCTGGGCTCATCCAGCAACAAGAGGCGCGGTGCTTGTGCCAGCAACATAGCCAATGCGACGCGCTGACTTTCTCCTCCTGACAGGCTGTCCATTTGTCGTTCGGCAAATTGATTGAGTTCCAGCGCTTCGAGCATTTGTTTCGCTATGGCAATGTCCTCGGGTGTATCCTGAATAATGGACTGAACATGCGGGTGCCGGCCCAGCATTACGGTTTCCATTACGGTTGCAGGCACCATGTTAATGGCCTGTTGAAACAAAATGCCAATTTTCAAGGCAAGTTCTCTACGGGACAACTCCTGCATTGGCTTGGATTCAATTAAAATTTGTCCGGAATCCGCTGCATATAGTCCAAGGATACTGTGCAAGAGCGTGGTTTTCCCAACGCCATTGGGGCCTAACACCGCCCATCGGTCATATTCATTCACCTGCAAGCTGAGATCGCGGCAGATGACCTTGCCGCCGATGCTTAAATTGAGCTTGTTGGTTGCGAGAATGTTCATAACTAGTTTCTGATGGTGCTGCGTAAGATTATCAAGAAGGCAGGCACTCCTATGACGGCCGTGACAACACCAACTGGAAGCTGTTGCGGCGCAATGATAGTGCGTGCAACACTGTCTGCAATGACCAGAAAGCTTCCTCCGAGTAGCACCGAACAGGGAATGAGCAGTCTGTGATCCCTGGCGCCTACCATACGTAACAAGTGGGGAATAACGAGGCCGACGAATCCTACCGACCCTGCAATAGTGACTGCAGTCGCAGTAAACAATGATGCGGCGAAATACAGACCAATACGAAGTCTGGCTACTGGAACGCCAAGGCTTGCTGCGACGAGTTCTCCGCGCATCAGAACATTGAGTGACCTGCTGGCGAGCAAGCCAATAACCAGTCCCGCCAATAGCAATATCATATGGCCCCAATTCACCTGACTTTGCGACAGATCGCCCATAAGCCAGAACAACATGCTTTGCACGCTGTTGGTCGAACTTGTCGTCAGCAGGATATTGATTACAGCTCCCCATCCGGCAGACACGACCACACCAGTAAGTAATAGCCGGGTAACAGACCAGCGACCGAACTTATTGGCAATGCCGAATACGAGTAAGACTGAAAAAAGCGCGCCAGCAAATGCGCCATTGGTTAACCAGAATCCTCCCAGGCCCAACAGGATCGCTGAGAGTGCCCCTACAGCAGCGCCCCCGGAGATGCCAAGGATATAGGGGTCAGCCAGTGGGTTGCGCAGCAACACTTGCATGATGACGCCGGAAAGGGCCAGCAATCCACCAGTGGTAAAAGCCGATAATGTGCGTGGTATTCGAATTTCACGCAATATCTGGGTTTGTACGCTGGTATCCGGAGAGAAGAGCGCTGAAGAGATGTCGCGCCAACCAAGATCGACGCTGCCGCTCATAAGAGAGATACCAAGAGATACGACTGCCAGAAGGCACAATCCCGACAACAGTAGAAGATGCCGGGAGCTAATCAAGCGCCGCACCCACTACCTTTTTCACTACTAGTGGCCGCTCTGTAGTTATGACTTTGTTATTCATGCCGTCATTATATGACATGCGCTTTGGAATAGGCGTTTGTCGCCTTCAAATAGTTCGAAGATTATTAAGCCGCAGACGCAGGAGTGGTACACTGCCATTCTCGCATTAGTTTAAAACCCGAAACAGGTACAGAACAGGAGGAGATCCAATGCCATCATTCGATATTGTATCTGAGGTAGATATGCATGAGCTTAATAATGCACTTGATCAATCGAATCGTGAGATTGGTACCCGCTTTGATTTCAAGGGTGTTGACGCATCTTTCAAACTTAATGATGCGGCCGATATCGAAGTAAATGCCGAAGTTGATTTCCAAATACAACAAATGCTGGAGATTCTACGAGGCAAACTCATAAAGCGGGGTGTGGATGCCAAAAGCTTGCAGGAAGGGGAAGTTGTCACCACTGGACAAAAGGCGATGATGCCGGTCAAGGTTCAACAAGGTATCGACGGGGATTTGGCGCGCAAGATCGTCAAAATGATCAAGGAAACCAAGATCAAGGTACAAACAGCTATTCAGGGTGAAAAGCTCAGAGTAACCGGTAAGAAACGTGATGATCTGCAACAAGTCATCGCAATGTTGAAGGATGCGAAACTGGGTATTCCACTTCAATACGATAATTTTCGCGACTAGAGATCAGTTCAAAAATGACCAAAGCTACAGTTGAGCCCGCAGTTACTCCTCCCAAAAGTGCTTACGGCTGGAAAGAAATTATTAAGTCCTGCCGCGAGCCTCGCGTTGTCGCAATGCTCGCGCTCGGTTTCGCTGCTGGCCTGCCGTTCATGCTTACTGGTAACACGTTGGGTGCCTGGCTCAGGAGCGAAGACACTGATCTGGCGGCCATTGGTTTTCTATCCTGGGTTGGCCTGGCTTATTCATTCAAATTTGTCTGGGCTCCAGCTCTCGATTCATTTAAAATACCGTTGATAGGGCGGCTTGGCAAGCGGCGCAGTTGGATAATTTTGGCCCAGCTTGGTGTGATCACCGGGCTCTTCGCAATGTCATTGATTGGGCCCGAAGGTGGGCTGGTTTTATTTGGGATATTTGCACTGGTCGTGGCGTTTTCGTCAGCCACGCAGGATATTGCAATCGACGCCTGGCGCATTGAAATATCCAGAAGTGCTGAAGAGCTGGGTTTGATGTCGGCGGCCTACCAGCTTGGGTATCGTGCCGCTATTCTCATTACCAACGCATTCATATTCAATATTGCAGCACGCACGGGATGGGAATTTTCCTATGTGCTAATGGCAGTGTTAATGATGGCGGGAGTGGCGGCCGCGTTTTTTGCTGCCGAACCTTCCAGCGAAACAAGTGCGGTTGCCACCGTGCATGGTTCAGCCAGGCCGGCCGCATTGAAATGGACGCCCCGCAGACTCTACGAATTTTTGATTAACCCTTTCGTAGTTTTTTTCAAGCAACACGGTAATAAAGCTCTGCTCTTGCTGGTTGCCATCAGCCTCTATCGCCTGCCTGATTTTATTATGGGTCCTATGGTTAATCCGTTTTACCAGGATCTGGGGCTTTCTAATGATGCCATTGGTGCTATGCGGGCTGGCGTGGGCTTATGGGCGACTATTGCCGGGGTTGCGGCTGCAGGGTTTTGCGTTGTGCGACTCGGTTTTGTGCCTACTCTGGTTCTGGGCGCGTTTCTGGCACCGGCATCGAATCTTGGGCTCACTTTCATGGCGACGCAGGGGCCTGAATTGAGTGCTTTTGCAGTGGCGTTGTCTATGGAAAACTTTTCTGAAGGCTTCTCAGGGACGGCATTGATCGCGTGGATGTCGAGCCTGACTACGTTTGGGTATGCCGCCACACAGTACGCATTGTTGTCGTCTTTTTACACAATTCTGGGAAAAATCCTGAAAGGACTGTCTGGTGTCGCTGTGAACGAGTTGGAGACGATGTTTGGATTGATTCCAGCGTACGGCGTATTTTTCGCTTGTACGGCAGCGATTGGTATTCCTTCCATACTGGTTGCCATGTGGGCAGGTCGCGTTCACGAGCGATCTATGGTTGCCACTGATGCCGCCCCATAGACACACGCCCATCGGAAACCTTTACAGCTTCCTGCTCTAATAACGCTTTTTGACGCTTCCAGGCCTCGCTTTGTTTAGGGAAAGCAATGCGTCCACCACTGCGCAGTACCCGAAACCAGGGGATTCTGGATTTCGGTGGTAAATTCTTCATCACATGCCCGACATACCTGGCATAACCGGGAAGATCCGCGAGCCTAGCAACTTGACCATAACTGGCGACTTTGCCTTCTGGAATCTGGTTAACAACTTGCCAGATACGGGCCTTTTTTTCAGGTTCCTCTTGTCTCAAACCAATGCCTTTAGTTCGTGTTAGAGTGCCCCCATTATATAAGCTCACCGGGAGATTTTTGTGCGCTTTCTTTTTCTGATTTTCATTGCTGTTCCTCTGGTCGAAATGCTGCTGCTGTTTGAGGTCAGCGAACGTATTGGTGGATTCACGACGCTGGGGCTGGTAGTTGCTACTGCGGTCATTGGCGTACAGATACTGAAACGACAAGGTTTTTCCACGCTGACCCGGGCTAATCGCAGGCTGGAGTCCGGGGAATTGCCAGCGCAGGAGATTGTCGAAGGTATGATGCTGGCTGGCGCCGGGGCACTGCTTCTCACACCAGGATTCCTGACGGATACCATAGGGTTTATCTTTCTCACAGGACCGCTACGGCGCCCGCTGGCTCGCCGCATTATGCGTTCCGGAGTGATCCATGCTGCCGGTGGTGGAGCCCGGTCCGGGTTCAGCTTTTACAGTGGCACTAGATACCGCAAGCCTGATTCTGACGCTGGCAATGTATACGAGGGCGAGTACAGGGATGAATCCGGCCAATCACACACTGAAATCGGTAAAAAGTCTGATCCTTCGGATAGGTCAGGGCGTCAGGAATAAGTTAATAAATTCAACAAGATAGAAAAACCCTCTCAGAAAGCAGAAAAAATTGCCGGTATTTTGACGTCAAGCCATTGAAATCTCACAGGCTATCCCCATCTACCTGACAACATTGGCTGTCCGGTGATTCGGCATATTGACTATGTCTCGGACAATACAAGGTGACAAACACGCGATCCAGGGCCACCGGGGCCAGGTTCTCGTGTCTTTCAATTCTGATTGATAACTCAGTTTCAGGAGTAATGAATGATGAAAATCCGGCCTTTACAAGATCGTGTCGTGGTGCGTCGCACGGAAGAGGAAACAACCACTGCGGGAGGTATTGTTCTACCTGGTTCGGCCGCGGAAAAACCTGCACAGGGAGAAGTGGTTGCCGTAGGTCCTGGCAAGCGTCAGGAGAACGGTGAGACTCAGCCTGTAGACTTAAAAGTGGGTGATACCGTGGTCTTTGGCAAGTATTCCAGCAATACCGTAAAAATCGGTGACGAAGAATTGCTGATATTGAGTGAGAGTGAAATCTACGGCGTTATCGAATCTTGATAACAATCCAGTTATTCGACTCCAAAATATTCATTTAGTTAAAAACGGGAATTAGGAAAAATGGCTAAAGAAGTGAAATTCGGCGATTCAGCACGCCAGAAACTGTTGGACGGTGTCAATGTTCTCGCGAATGCCGTGAAAGTTACACTTGGCCCGAAAGGCCGCAACGTGGTGCTGGATAAATCATTCGGTGCACCTACAGTGACAAAAGATGGCGTATCGGTTGCCAAAGAAATCGAACTCGAAGATAAATTCGAAAACATGGGTGCGCAGATGGTCAAGGAAGTTGCCTCCCAAACTTCAGACGTTGCCGGTGACGGAACTACTACTGCAACGGTGCTTGCTCAATCAATCCTTAATGAAGGACTGAAATCAGTTGCTGCAGGCATGAATCCAATGGACCTCAAGCGCGGTATCGATAAAGCAGTGACCGCGATGGTTGCAGAAGTGGGCAAACTGTCAACACCATGTAACGAGTCAAAAGCAATTGCCCAGGTCGGCACAATTTCAGCTAACTCAGATGACCAGGTTGGACAGATTATTGCTGAAGCGATGGAAAAAGTTGGCAAGGAAGGCGTGATCACAGTTGAAGAAGGGTCAGGTCTGGATAACGAACTGGACGTTGTTGAAGGTATGCAGTTTGACCGCGGCTATCTTTCCGCATATTTCATCAATAATCAGGACAATATGATGGCTGATCTGGAAGATCCTCTCATCCTCCTGGTAGATAAAAAGATTTCCAATATTCGCGAAATGTTGCCTCTGCTCGAAGGTGTGGCCAAAGCAGGTCGTCCTTTACTGGTAGTTGCAGAAGATGTTGAAGGCGAAGCGCTTGCTACACTGGTTGTGAACAATATGCGCGGTATTGTGAAAGTTGCTGCGGTTAAGGCGCCAGGTTTTGGTGACCGTCGCAAGGCCATGCTGGAAGACATCGCGGTTCTCACAGGCGGCACAGTTATTTCTGAAGAAGTAGGCCTCAACCTGGAAGGTGCAACAATTGATGATCTGGGTTCTGCCAAGCGCGTTCAGGTCAGCAAGGAAAACACTACAATTATTGATGGCGCCGGCGATGCCAAGGCAATTGAGGGGCGCGTTAACCAAATTCGTGCCCAGATTGAAGATACATCTTCAGATTATGACCGCGAGAAACTGCAGGAGCGTGTAGCCAAGCTGGCTGGTGGTGTTGCAGTAATCAAGGTTGGTGCCAGTACTGAAATCGAAATGAAAGAGAAGAAAGCACGAGTCGAAGACGCGTTGCATTCAACCCGCGCTGCCGTTGAAGAGGGTGTAGTACCTGGCGGAGGTGTGGCTCTTGT
>Ga0181593_10000014_pt1 | contig 149551 bp, 114 predicted proteins | sample 071ome_19_FD_133756 | JGI IMG/M metagenome (GOLD analysis project Ga0181593, IMG submission 133756) | Coastal salt marsh microbial communities from the Groves Creek Marsh, Skidaway Island, Georgia - 071413AT metaG (megahit assembly) | ecosystem: Environmental > Aquatic > Marine > Intertidal... | reverse complement strand
GTATAGGTCATCCACAGCAGTACAGTTCAAAGGAAGTCCTTTGTCTCCAACTGGTTTGCCACTTAGATAGAACGACCGAATTCCACAAGTATTTGCGCTCCAGCAGTCTCTGGGTGAATCCCCGATGAGTATGGAGCCCTCCAGGTCAATTTGAGGGTATTCGAGCAAGGCGCAATGAATTAATCCAGGTTCTGGCTTTCGGCAGCCGCAAACCTCACGAAAACGATCCACAATGCCTTCCGGATGATGGGGGCAGACATAAGTCTTCAAAATTGGGTGAGGTAACTGCTTTAAAATTTCCTGGTGAGTCCTTTGGAAATCTTCCCATTGGAAATATCCCCGTGCCAGACCAGACTGATTGGTGACAATGATGAACTGGAATCCCTGATCATGTAAATTGCTCATCAAAGAGGGAAAACTTCTCACGATCTTTACGTCTTCAGGTTTGTGAAGAAAGTGTACATCTACATTGATGACACCATCGCGATCGAGAAAGCAGACCTTCATCAGGAGCCAGTCTGTTCCTGTTGAGCCTGTGCCAACTCGCTTTCTTGCCTCTCCTCTTCTGTAATCTTTAGAAACAGAGCTTCGAGCGAATCATCCTGATGCCCTTTGTTTCGTAGCTCTTCCATGGTTCCGGTAGCCAAAATGCTGCCACCATTGATGATGGCAATGCGATCGCAAACCTCCTGGGCTACACTCATAGTGTGGGTAGACAGAAATATAGTTCTACCTTCCTCGCGAAGTTTAAAGAAAAGCTCCTTGAGGGTTTTTGCTCCTCTGGGGTCTAGTCCGACCATTGGTTCATCAATCACTAAAAGCTGTGGCTGGTGCAGTAAAGAGGCCAGAATCACAAGTTTCTGTTTCATCCCGTGGGAATAATCTTCTATGAGCCGATCTCGGGCAAATTCCATTTGGAATAGCTCGAAGTATTCATTGGCAAGCCGAATACTCTCTTCGTTAAGATTTTCATAAAGTAGCATGGAAAACTCTACAAATTCCCAGCCCTTTAACTTTTCATAGACGTAAGGCCGATCCGGGATGTATCCCATCATACGCTTGCAGTGGATAGGGTCTTTTTGTATGTCTACCCCCTGAATCTTGATGACTCCCTTGCTGGGAGGGATAATGCCCGTAAGCATGCGTATGCTGGTTGTCTTGCCAGCTCCATTCGGCCCCAAAAATCCAAAAATTTCACCCTTGGAAACATTCAGATTGAGCTGATCGACTGCGATTTGATCACCAAATGACTTGCTGACATCTTGCATTTCAATCATATTCTTCCTTCCTCCCTTGTTTGCAGTGCATGACACGCACTTTTATAAGGAAAGTAGTTGGATACAAAAAAGAGGATAAAACCAGCCAGCACTGAGGCACTTGCCAGGGCGATCTGCCAGCTTTTAGGATCAAGATTTCGAACGGTAGCGCGATAATAAAGAGTGCCTGGATAGGCTTGGGTCATCATAAACAGGAACATAAAGGCAAGACTGGCGACCATAAAGAAGGTGCCCCCGAAAGACATAAAGATTTTATTTATATTTTCTGCCCTGTATTGGGGGTAGAGTGTTCCAAAGCAAATCGCCAACATACAGTTGGTGATGCAAATCACACTAATGTTCACACCATTGATTACATAAAGCGGCCAGGGTACTGCCAATATCCAGTTTGCGAGAAGGGTCATCAAATTTCCAATAACGAGAATCCATGGCAGGTAGAACCAAAACTTGTAAAGGATCAATCTCTGAATTGGGAAGGGGGCTGTCTTTAAAATCCAGAACGCGTTTCCTTCCAGTGAAATGGAGGGAAAGAGGAATCGCATGGCAATTGAAGTGGTAATAAAGCCTACAAAGGCGGTATTCATGTAGGCAATGAAGCGTGCTATTGAATGCGAGTAGAGGCTTACCTTGTCCAGATGCAGTAAGTGAATGTTGTATAGATATAGCCCCACCATTGCAAAGATCAGGAAGATCTGACTCCACAGTTCGGGGTTTCGGGTAAAGAGGAGCAAATCCTTGGCGTAAATAGCCTGTATCTGAACAGGAAGGAAGCGAAACTTCTTGTGCAATTTTGTAGATGGGTGGATTAGGACCGGACTGCTGCTGATCTCTTTGCTAGTTGCCCAGGTTTTATAAAAATAGAGTTTTCCCAGCGCATAGCTGATCCCGGTTAAAACAAGGGCGGCAGCAAACAGCTTACCAGCTGGTGCAAGAGTGACAGAGAGGTTTTGTGTTAAAAGCCCGGTGATGATTTCAGCAAGCCAGGTAGAAGGAAAATAACCAAAGAACGGAACTCTCAGGTTTTCGATAAAGGACTGTATCTCCTCAAAATTTCGAATGGAAAAAAGCTTCTCTGGCTGCATGGCTCGAATCAATATCACCACCATGGTCACAAACAGCACTGATAGAAACTGAAATATCTTGCGGGTTTGCTGGATGGGAAAGAATCGAGCAATCAGAAGTGCTGAGCAAACTCCGATGCAGCCGGGAATAGCAAGAAAGGGAATCAGGCAAAAGAAGAAGGGGATGAGCTCCAGTGCGTTGACTTGATAATTGATGGCATAGGCCATCAGAACCGGGATGAAGAACAGGATGGACATCCATCCGGAAGACAGAGTTGCCTCTAGAAAACGCGCTTTAAAGATTTGAAAAACAGGTATAGGGCGGGACAGAAGCAGTTCCGTGTCCTTGGACAGGTAAATGTGTCCAATCGCAGAGACCAGATTGGAAAAGAGGAGCATAAAGAAAATAGCGAGAAGGACCATCGCCAGTAGGCGTTCCTTGATTAGATCTCCAACGCTGATCCATTTGGAAGCAAAATTCAGCACAGTAGAGTAGCGTTCTGCACTGTTGAGCGTGTCGAGTTTGTTCAGTAGCAGGGAAGTGCCCGCGTAAAGTGAGGCCAGTACCAGGACTGAAAAGAATAGGAAGATAATCAGTTGCATCTGACTCTTCATTGATCTTGAGTTGAGAAGACCCCTGACGCGTATCCGGTATAATATCCAGCTTAAATGTGACATGGAACCAGTTTACCAGTTGAGATAGCCCTTCGTGGGAATTTCTATATTGGTTCAAGGAGGAATTCCAGGACCTGGCCAAAGGAGAAATTTGCACATTGGGGGGAAAAGAGCTGTAATTAGGGAATAGCTGGTCTTGGCACAGGAGTTAAGAATGAAGACCTTTCTACTGATTTTCGCTTTGAGTTGTTTTTCCTCTTTTTGTGAAGTGGTGCAGGGGCCGATGGGTCGCTCGCTACTGGGTGAGCAATTTGTGGATTTTGGCTTCCCCAATCTTGAAGGGGAAATCCTGGAGTCAGACAAGCTCAGAGAGGGTAAGTACCTGCTTTTGAAAATAGGGCGCCTTGACTGTCCACTTTGCGTCCAGCAGATGGAAATCCTGGGTCGGGTTGATCAAGAGTATCAAAAGAAGGGTGTGGTGTTTCTTGATGTATCCACTGATACAGATATCGAAGAGCTCAAATCACACTCAAAAAAGTATGATACGGATTTTGAGACTCTTATTGATGAAGACTATCTTTTGGTGAACTATTATCAGATCGAGGGTATACCGGTTGTTCTGATTGTGGACCAGACCGCAGAAGCAAAGATTCTTTTTCACAGAGTTGGTGTTGTTCCCGAAGATGAACTTCGCTCTCTACTCGATAAACTTGTGGCCAAAGAGAAGTAAGAAGCCGACAATAGTCTTTATTTTTTGACTACTTTTGTTCGATAGATACTTTGTGTCTGGTTTTCGTTTTTTCATGTGCATTCTGCTCTTCCAAAGCTTTGGATGGGCAAATACTTTTCAGCATTTCTTTCTAAGAGAGTTTACTCCTCGCGTAAAAATGATCGAGGACGTCTTTGAAGACAGGCCATTCTTTCGTCTACATACCTTTAATGACACGGTTTTTGAGAGTAATGACAATGAAAAGGAGTTCTTTCAGCTCAATGAAGAGCATGGGCTGTTTCCCGAGATAGATTTAAAGCGGAAATATTATTTCGATACGATGGCGATGTCTCATAAGAAGATCTTTGTTCTCTTGTTCGGTACTCTCTGGGATCCGGATACATTGAATTTGCTTCGAACTATGAGAGATTTGCATATCGCTTACTCCAGGGAAGCAGCAAACCAGGAGAGTGTAGTCAGAGAGGCCCAAAACTGGTTTAAAAGCAGTATTCATACTGGATTCATAATGGAGGAGAGCCAGTCCGGAGAGGGGATGGAGCTGGAAGATCTGCAGAGATTGGAAAGCACTATGTATGGTGCACGTCTCTTTTCTCCGGAAAACATGTTTGTGGTCACAGATGAGATCTTCCAGTTATTGCTCAATGTGCCTTATGAGACGGATGTAACCTTCGCCTTCGTGGCCGTGTCCGGCGATGACGCAGATGCTCAGGAAATCCTCAAGGACGAAAATGTTCCCTTTGCCTTTCTTGATGACAAGATGGGAAGGAAGACAAATATTTACGTTAGTTCCAAGTTACCTTATCTGATGATTGTTGATCATGAGGGGGAAATTGCCTATGAGGGGCCGGTTTTGACTTACATGAGGGTTAAGGAAATTATTGATCGTCTCATGTTGGGAGTTTTTCACGAGAGCTATGAAACGGCCTGGGCCGAGTATCATCGGATCCGCCTGGAGCGACACGAGAAAAAGATCCAGGAGCAAATTAAGGAAAAGAAGCGGAAAAAAGAATGAGGACAAGATGTTTCTCCTGCCCTCATGTCTGAAATTAGTAATCTGCTCTATTGAGCTTGCGAGTCTGAGTAGAGACCTTCAAATGTGCTCTTGTGCTGGGCGGCCACTTTGGGGTCAGCAACTTTGATTCCTCTCCTGAAGAAGTTTCGCTGAATTTTGGCCTTGTACTTTCCTTTAAAGCGGGTTTCATCCACGCTCAAAATGGCGATAAGTCCGTCTTTAAAGGTAGCTTTTTCCGGCAAGAAACTCAGCGAATGAAAAATCAGCGAGTCTGCGGCTTCCTTACCCAGTTCCTTTCTCAAGTCCCACAATACTCCACCCCAGATCTCACCATCTTCGTGAATGGATTGAGTCAAGTCTTGAGGGAAGACCTTGCGGTTGGCCAATGTTCTCAGATATCCGTCTTCACTGTATGCAGAACTGTCCCATTCTCCAACATTGGGGTCACCAAAGAAAGTTGAGGCGATATAGTCTCCAAATCCTTCATGCATTGCACCAGCCTGAGTACCCCATCCCCCTTGAAGACCCGCAAGTCGATCAACAACAGCATGTCCAAACTCATGCAAAATGATGTCTGCATCGGCAGAATCCGGTACACCACCATCACCAAAGAAAAGCTGCTTTTTGTCCGGGGAGTAAAAGGAGTTGTCATCATCATTATGATGAACAGTAGCCTGAATTGGCTTCTCACCGAAGTCCACTCCAAGGCCTTTCAAATAATCAATAAATTCCTGAATGTGATAGTAGGCCATTACTTCATGGTAATGAGTACTTTCCGGCTCAAAGTGAAACTTCTTGTTTTCATCCTTGGCTCGCTCTTCCTTGCCGTTCATAACGACAACGGACTTTCCTTGCAAATGACCCGTGTCATCCAGGTTTTTCAGAACTACTTTTTGAGCCTGAGGGTCGGTCTTGATGCTCGCGCTGTGAACAGTTCCCTGAGGTCCTTCTATAGTGGCAGTGGTATTTGTGCTCACGAGAGCACTTGGCGCGCTATTCAGGGCCTCGGCCTTTACCTGACGCAAAAGGTCTTTGTATTTCTTCTTTAGCTTGTTGAAGCTTTTCGGATTTCCCTGACCTGAAGGGTGAAGAACCTGATTGTATTGCTTGAGGATCTTCCCATCCTTCGCATTAACCAGAGATACGAATTCACCATATTTTCCAGCAAGGGTTGTTACCTTGTATCCGAAAATCAAGTTGTCTTCGTGGGGAATGTAAGTTTCTTCCACCTTGTTTTCTACATCTGAACGAAATCCAAGACTGTTCATTGCCAGTGATATAGCCTGATCCGGTTTGATCACAACAATGTTTTGAACATCTGCTTCTTCCAGATTTACATACTGGCCATTCATCAAGAGCACGCTTTGATTGCTTCTCAAGTGCACTTTCAGCTTTTGACCAAAAACAGGTACATCTTCCAGAGTCTGGCGAAACACTACGTGAGTTGTGTTTTCCCGTGAATCAACTTTCTCCACTTCCAGATCTTCCGTATCGTAACCGTCCGATGCGAAGGTTGAGAAGTACCCAAGAGCTTGCTTTTGAGAGGCAATGAAGTCTCTGGCAACATCTTCAGGGTCAGCTACCGTGGATGCAGTAAAGTTGAATGTGTTGAGCTGATTTTGATCCGCGCTGGTCTGTGGTTGAAAGAAAGATATCTTTAGTGACATAGCATTGCTGCTAGTAACTAAGATTCCTGCGCACACGGCTAAAACGGCAAATTTTCGCATCCGGTCTCCTGATCTATTCGATTTCCATGCAAAATTATTTACGGAAATTTTAATAGTCTACGGAAATCTGGCAAGGTTTGTTGCGTTCTTATTAGCGCGATACAATGATCTTTTTGAATTTTAAGTCCATTTCAAGCCAGAGTTGGACAATGTTTTCCGGGACTTCATGAGTAATTAAAGTTTCTTCCAGGATTTTATGCCGTCGATAAAAATGCCCTTCAGTGATTGCCATTGGTTTGTGGAGTTCACCTAAGGGCCGGAGTTTGTCGTTTCGCTCTGTTCCTCCCAGAGCCTTGTAGGTAAACTGCGCCTGGTGAGCAATAAGTTCCTCAAGCTCAAATGGTTTGAAGAAGTATCCGATCATTATGTCCTGAAGAATTCTTGAATAAAATGTCTCGAGGATTCTTTTCAAGCCTTCATAACCACCAATTTCTCTTGTGTGGTCTTTGCGAAGATTCAATGTTTGCAGAATTTCGAGATTCTCTTTGCTCATGGGAAGTAGCTTATCATAAACTTTTGCATTCAATTCCTTACGGTTCGAGGTGGTTCAATTTGAAGAAAGTCAAAGTCTTTGCGATAGGAAAGCTTCCTCGCTTCTTGCAGGATGCATCCAGAGAGTATGAAAGAAGGGTGAACAAGTACTGTTCTCTTGAGATTCAGGAGAAGGAGTTTCGAGGCATATCCAGTGAAAAAGTACAGCAGGAAAAGGAAAATGAATGGCTTCGTGAGAAGCTGTTAGAGCATCGTGACTTCCTTAGTATTGGTCTCGATTTATCAGGTAAGGCTATTGAGAGCGAGGAATTTAGTGAATTGGTCCGGGAGACGATGGAAAATTCCAGAGGTTTGGTGCTTGTAATTGGAGGCTCTCAGGGTTTAAGCACTGAAACGCTCAGCCTGGTCAACCGGAAACTCTCCTTTTCGAAAATGACTTTCCCTCATGCTCTTTTTCGTGTCATGCTGTTGGAGCAGCTTTATCGAGCATTTACCATTTTAAAAAATGAGCCTTACCATAAATAGATTCTTACTGATCCTCTTGCTATCCGGGACATCATTGTTTTGTCAGGATTTTCACAGCTATCAATGCCGATTTTTAAGTTGTCACGAGATTGCAAGATTGATGCAGTCTATTTTTCGGGGAGAAGGGGCTCGCTTTACTGCTGTGGATAGCTCGAAAATTCTCTTTATTGGAGATGCGAAAAGCTGGAATCAGTTCCAGATGCTGGCAAGGGAATTTGATCAAAAGAGACCTCAATTTCGAGTGGAGATGCGAATTCAGTCGTATCAAAGTTCAAAAAGCAGCGGTTTAGTGGTTGGTAGAAGTGAGGCCAGGCAGGAACAACTTTCTACGCAGATTTTTCAAGCTGGCAGTCCTTCTGAAATAGCATTAAGAGAGCAAGAAGCGATTGATTTTCAGGACTTTCTTGTGATCCGGGAAAAGGTTGATGCTCTGCGGTTGGTTCTCAATCCGGTAGGACAGCAGGTTGAGCTAAGGATTGAGGCAGAAACTCGCTTGATGAATGGGCAGCAGGCTGTACTTTCTCAAAAACGTCTGGTGCCATTGAATCAATGGGTTGAGTTGAGTTGGAACAATGAGTCCGGGCACTTGAAAGACAGGGAGGTCAGTAGCCAAGGCTTTACGTATCAAAAGCAAAAGTCTTCCTTCAGCTTTCATCGTATGATTTCTATTGAGCGGATGGAGTGACCGTATGTTCAACACTCAGCAGGGATCAGGAATCGTACTTTGCCCACAGCAAATGATAACTGTCCTGAACTTCTCTTAGAGGGAGTAGGGCTGAATCTTTGTAACTGAGATTTAAGTCTGGCCAGGCCGTCTCTATGAAATCTTCGACTTCTCTTGACGTCAAACCATTGTCAAGCTTCCAGTTGGAGTAGGCAATTTCCAGATCATCTTCTGCAGGGCTTTGCGGGAGCGCTTGAATGCCCAGGGTGTTTCTCGTCCTCCAGGCGGGGGTGTTGATCGCAAGATTGAATCGAAACAAATCCAGGCTGAAATGTTTTGAATCTAAAAATTCTGCCCAACTCTTAAGATCTTGAACTGTGTTTTGCATACTCTCCAGACTCTCTCCGGGAAAGCCAAACAGAGTGAAGAGATGGATAGGTAATCCAGCTTTTTGAAAGGCTTGAAAACACTGGACTTCCAGATCAGCTTTGCGGTGCTTTTCCATCTTTCTCAAAACAAGTTCATCTGTGCTTTCCAGGCCGATCCAAAGCTTGGTCAATCCTGCGCCCTTCCACTCTTTGACTCGCTCAGAGTGGCTCATCCCGGCGCTTAGATAAGCGTAGGCAATCCAGTGAAAATCAAAGGGCTCAATCCTTTCGCTGATGGAGTCAAGCTCGAGGGGGGTGAGCATCTCATCAACAAAATAAAAATTTTGAGCTCCTGTTTGCCGGCTGATTTCTACAATTCCATCGATGACCTTGCTGGTGGAGGGAATACCCGCGTTCAGTCCCCCTTCATCCATAAAGACGGGATGTTCACAAAAGCTGCATTTTCCATAGGGGCATCCTCGCTTGGTCTGGAAGGGTAAGACCAATTCGGGACTTAAATATTCATTGAGTTTGAGGTCGGTGAAGTCTGGTAAAAAATGATCGGTAACCGGAGGATGTTTTGCTTCTTCCAGCTGTATCTTTCCATTTTCTTTGAAGAAGGCGTTCAAAGAGCCGCCACCGTTTCTTATGCGCTGGAAGAGATTAATCAGGTTCCACTCTCCTTCATGAAAGCAAAAGTAGTCCACATCATTCAGGAAGGGAGTTAGGAGATCGACTTTAGGTTTCAAACGTGTGATGTAGGAACCTCCGAGGGTGATTGTCCCCTTGTAGCCATGCTTTCTGAGAAGATGAGCAGTCGTGAGTGCACTGTGAAACTGCCCCCTTTCTGTTGCATTGATACCGACAATCTCTGAATCAATCTGCATCTTTGCCACTCTTGAGTCCAGCCACTGGTACATGAGATTGGATTTTGGGTTGCTAACAGACAGTTGAAGTTTAGTGAGCGAATGGACCCCGTGTTTTGGGTAATAAACATCCGGGCTCAGTACACTTCCGGGGTGCTTAAGACACTGAATCCGCAGATTGAATTTCACGTCTTTTTTGGACTGTTCATAGATCTGAAGATTGTAAAAGTCTTCATTTTTGTAGCTGTTCAGGGAGTTTGCATAACGATCTTTGAGTTCATTGGAAAAATGAAGACAATACTTTAAAAAAGAAAGTCGCTCTCTTTGTGACCTCAGTAGATTTTCCTGTTCTTGAAGGTCCACAAGCTCATTTACAGCCTGTTTCAGGCCGTTTTCAAGTTCAATTTTTTTCAGATTGTCCAGGTAGTAATCCAGGTTCCAGTCGAGGACCTTACTACTAAACCCATGGGTTTTGAGAAAGCTCTTGAGTTGTGGAAGAGCGAGGAAGGGTTGTCCTGGGTGAAACCCCGGGGGGAAAATCAATTGAGCGTCGCCACTCACTGATCTTTTTTGCCCGAATCTTTGCCACCGGGGTTGATTAGAAGGAAAAAAACCATGGCAAAAGCTAGAAAAAAGTATCCTATTGTCTGACGATTTTTTTCAAGAGATGACTGTCCTCCAAGGCGTTCTTCCTCGCTCAGGGGCTCACTTCCAATCGGTACGATAGCGCTTTCAAGCAGCCAACTTTGTTTGTAGCTGTTGATATCTTTGGCGTGGATGTAGGAAAACTCTTCCTTTGTACTAACCTTGTCTTTAAACAGTTGAAAAAGCTCCAGCTGAGAGTCATTGACTTGATCAAGAACCTGGAACTGAACAATGCCGTCTTTTAACAGGTACAGTACCTTTCCGTAGTAGTACTGCTTTTCTCCCTTGATAATTTTTACCAGGAAGCTGTAGTGGTATTTGTTGTAGTCGAGAGTGGGCGCTTGAATCCACTCCAGTTCCATACTTGTAACACCCTTCTTTGCCTGGCTGGTCTCTTGGGGAGCAGTTTCGTTACTTTCCTGATTCTGGTTTGGGTCACTCTTAACGGACTCATCGAAAATCTCCTCCCGATTCCTGAAGGCCAACATCAATATGCTGCGAATTCTGCTTGATTCCATGGCGGCCAGGTCTCTGTCAGAGGGAGCGCCTTTTCGGGAAAGCTCAAGCTGGAATGGAAGTTTTTTGTCGTCTTTGTGATAGAAAAGTTCAAGCTGGACGACCTTTTCCTTCTCGACTGCTTTTTGGGACTTCTCACTTAGTTTGTTGAGGAGGCTGTCCTGAAACTGCAAGACCTTATGTACAGGGTTGGAGTGGGCGCTTGTTGCAAAGCAGGCCAGAACTAGAAGAGCTGTAAGTGTTTTTTGCATGGGGACATTATTACGAAAACCTTCTTTTGAAGCAAGATTGTCATAAAACAGCATGCAGAGCAGGGAGAAATTCCTGATTTCATTGATTGAGGCTGGTAAAGCGGTTGAAGTTACAGTGGGTTCGAGATACTATCCCGAAAATTGGTAGAATGGATAGGGGTGTCCAATACCATGAATTCTACTCTGCAAGGAACAAAATGTTAAGAATGCTCGGCCTTTTGATTATGGGCGCTACGATTGCTTATTTAGGTGATCGTATCGGAACCAAAATCGGCAAGAAGCGCATGAGCATCCTTGGGCTACGGCCGAAATTCACAGCAGTGATAATGACAATTATCACAGGCATGGTGATTACCATTACCACTCTCTATATCTCCAGTCTTTTGAATCCAAACGTGCGTTTGGCCCTCTTTGAAGATATACAGATGATCAAAGTTAAAAATGATGAACTGGCTCAGATGTATGAAGACCTGAACAAGAAAAAGGCAGAGCTTGAAGGAACCCTGAAAGAAATCTCAGTCTCGATGGAAAGCCTGAATACTGAAAAGGAACGTTTGCTGAAGGACCAGGAAAGTACCATCAAGGCAGTTTCCACCTTGCGAGATGAGAAAACCAGACTGAATGAGGAGTTGGCTCAAAGATTGATGGAAAGTCAAAGCCTGCGCGATCAAATCAAAAAGCAGGGTGAAGAAGCCACCGCACTCAAAAAGAATATTGCCAGTCTGGAGAAGGAGAAAGAAGAGTTTCAAAAGAAGCAGATGGCCCTCATTGAAGAGCGACAAAATTATGAAAAGATGATGGAGGATTTGAAGGCTCAAAAGGATACTCTCGTCTCACAGCTGAACTCAGCCCTTGAAGAGAAAATTTCTTTGAAGCAGGCCAAGGAGAATCTTGAGAAGAGTATTCAGGAAGAAGTGAAGCAGAAAGAATCCAATCAGAAACTTTTGTCAGAATTGAAGAAGGATCTTGAACTGACGAAAAAAGTGAAGAGTGAGCTCGAGCAAAGCGTAGCAAACAGTCTTGCTGACATTCAGGGGCAGGAGCAGGTTTTGTCACAGCTTAAATTTGAACTGACCCAACTCGATGAGCAAATGGATGGCCTGAGGGAAGAAAAGCAGCGTGCTCAGCAAGAGATTAGTTCACTAAGAGAGAGCCTCCAGTCCAAGAAGCAGTCTCGTCTGGTACTGAACTCAATGGAGCCTTTACTGAATCAACCCTATCAGATCAACGAGTTTTTGAACCGGGCTCAGTTTGAAAAGGTCTTTCAGGGAATCGTGGAGCAATTGCGAACTAACCTAACTCGTCGAAGTATCGCTTCGACTATCTTCGAAGAAAACAGACTCAAGGAGTTTGAAAATGCAATTTACTCACAGTATTTGACTTTATGGAACGAGATTCTCGACGCTCGTCTCTACCTGGAGAACCCTCCCAAAGGAGTCTTGATTTATCCGGTCTCCGTAAACAACTTGATGGCCGGTGAAACCCTCGGTGAGGTGAAGTTCATTGTGTCCTTAAACCGTCTACTGATCCTGAAAGACAAAGAGATTGCCCAGACCCGTCTTGACCCGGAAGAGGAAGCAGAGAAGTTGATGAAGCAGCTCATCGAGACAGATGATGAGTTGAAGAAGAGAATGTTCGCACAAGGTGTCTTGGGAAATCGTTTTCGGCCAAGGCCACCATCCCAGATATTGCAGTTTGCAGAAGTAGTCGATCAGATGAAGGCGAAGTCTCAGGCAGGTGGGGACTTTTACATTTCAATCGTTGCGGAAGGGGATATCTACAGTCATGGAAACTTTGATTTTATATACGTGATCCGGGATGAAAAAGATTATTTGGAAATGATGGAGCGGGTCAGGAAGTCAAACCTGTCTCCGGAAGAGAAATTCCGGGAGCGTCTTGAAGAGTTTAAGAAGAAATATCACAGTAGTCCGGTGACAGGGGCGACCATACCAGTTTTGTATGATTCAACTGAGCCAGAGTCTCCTCAATAGCTGCTTCAAAAGGGTAGTTCCCCATGAAAATCCAATAGTCTGCGATGGACCTTGAGATATCGTGTCTTAAATTGATTGAGCAAGACTCTGGTGTTCCAGTCCACAAAATCAAACACCCGCGCTCTTGATTTTTCTTCATGAGTTCGCATGACTCTCCCCAGTCTTTGTTCAATTCGGGCAGTGTTACGACTGGGGCAGGCCAGCCAGACATTTTCCAGCCGTCTAATATCGAGCCCTTCATCTGCGAGTTGAGTTGAAAAAAGATAATTTATTTTCCCTTCTCTGGTAAGAGACAGGAGTTCCTCTCTTTCTTCCTTGCCGGTCTGTCCCGTGACGACGGCACTGATTGAGCCTTCAGGTAGCCGAGATTGCAGTTTGTCGTGTAGTTCCAGACAATGGGCAACTCGTTGGGAAAGAATCAGATTGCTGCCGCTGCTGTGACTTAGAAGCTCTTCAATGATGAGTTCATTGCGCTCTTTGTCAGTCACCAGACTTTCCATGAGTTGATGGTAGCTTTCGGGGTCTTCACGATCATAAGCAAAGAAAAAATCGGTGAGGATGATTTTTAACTCCGGCCTGAGGAGTTGCTTCTTTTTTTGAAGATCAGAAGAGAGGATTGTGTGGAGTGTTGGGCCAAGAAAGAAATGCATGACCTCACTCAGGCCGTCTTGTCGTTTGGGGGTCGCTGAAAATCCATATAGATAGCAAGGTTTCATCTGGCCAACAATCTTATGGAAAGTTGTGGCGGGAGTGTGATGACATTCATCCACAATCAAGGTCCCCACATCTTCCTTGAGCTTCATGACCAGGCTCTTGTCTCGAATCAAGGTTTGTACTGTGGCAACTACGATATCTTCCTGCCACTCCTTTTTTCTATCTCCAATGACACCGCATTGAATCTCCAGGAACTCCTGAACTCTTTCTTTCCATTGCTTCAAAAGATCAAGGGTGTGAACAAGTATGAGTGTCTTTTGAGAGCGCCTGGACAGTGCTTCCATTGCCATGATGGTCTTTCCAGAGCCACAGGGGGCGACCAGTACTCCCCGGTGGCGGGTCATAAGGTCATTCAGTGCTCTGGATTGATAGTCATGGAGATTGATTCTTGAGTTGAACTCTCGGGGGTTGCGTACAAGCAAGTCATTGGCGTGATAGGGGATCTGGTAGAACTTGAGCAACTGACATAGTTTGGGCAGGTAGCCTATGGGAACTTCAAAAGATGGCTTTGTCTTTGGCTTTCGTAAATGAAAGAACTTCATTTCCTTGGGTGCTTTGACAAAGCGGCGGCGGCTGAACCTTCGTGCTTGCTGATAAACAGGATTCTGGATTGTAAGATCTGCCTCCAGTGCTTCTTGAATTTTAGTCAGAGTCTGAGTCTCAATCAAGGACTCAAGTTCATCCAGACTCAAGAAAACCTTTTCTCTGATCTCCAGCGCAAGGCTTGCCTTTTCTCTGCGAACCGTCGCATCTTCCACTTTTCCTGCCTTCTGTTTCCTATGCCTATATTTCAGTGAGTAAACAGGTTATAATGCGGCGTCAAAAATCTCCAGGAGAGAAGGTTTTGGGGCCAGGGCTTAGGAGCATCTCATGAAAAAATTTTATGAAAGAAAGATTGAAGATCTTGAAAGGGCATTGGAGGATAATCCCAATGATGCCAATCTGCATAAGGAGTTGGGTAACGTATTTTACCGTACGGAAGCTCTTTATCTGGCATTGGAAGCCTACAAGACTTCGCTCCATATTCAGCCGGACTTCTTTGAAGCCCAATACAATCTTGGTAATGTTTACTTCAAGCTACGCAAGCCCTGGAGAGCGATCATTGCCTGGATGGAAGCCTTGATACTAAATCCAAAGCTGGAAAATGCCCGCTTCAATATAGGCTTTGCCTACTTCAATTTGGGGGAATACGATGATGCCCTGCTCGAATTCAAGCGAGCCGCTAAAATTAATCCCTCTGTGGATACATATTTCTACCAGGGCATGTGTCACTTCGAGCTTGGGAACTATCGACAGGCTTGTGATGATTATCTAAGGGCTCTCGATGTAGATCCGGATAACGAAGAAGTGCTTTACAACATGGGTAATGCTTTGTATGAAGAAGGGGAGTTTGAAGAAGCTCATGGCTATTACACTCGCGCCAAAAATCTGAACCCGGAAGATCATCTTTGTGCGAATAATATTGCAGACTGTTTGTTGAGTCTGGGTAAGGTGGAAGAAGCTTCTGACATGATTCAGGAAACGCTGGACAATAATCCGGACTTTGCACCGGCACACTGCACCAAAGCCGAGATTTTGCTAAAACAGGGGCGGGTCGATGAGGCTATTGAAGAGTTTCATGAGGTGATGAAATTAACGGGAGCAATTAGAAAAGATAGTCAGGAGAACCTGTTGCACAAGTACGCCAGTGACATGGTTGCAAGTCTGAAGGAGAATTCCTGAGAACTCCAGGTTGTCTCGGATTGACTCTGTTGAGTCAAGTTTGATTCAACGGGAGTCGAGGGAGATTGAGCGTTAGCTATGAGATTTGAGTGGATTGACTTGCATCTGGTGAGTAAAGAGGTTTTGCCAGGCCTTGAGGGTTCCAAGATAGAGAAGGTTTATGTAACTTCCAAAGAGCAAGTTTTGCTTTGTTTCTATGGCGAGGGGCAGAAGAAGTTTCTCAAAGCCTCTTTTGATAAAGACTTTGCCTCATTGTTTCAGGTTCCGGGAAAGGGGGAGACTCCCTCAGAGCCAAGCGCCTTCTGTTCTCAATTGCGTAAGTACCTGGAGTCCTCTCGCCTGAGAGCGTATTCTCTGGCGGAATCTGACAGAGTCTTGAAACTGGATTTCGAAAGAGCAGAGGAAAGGTGTTCTTTAGTCTTTGACTTTAGAGGTCCCAAGTCCAACTTATACCTGCTGGATGAGAGGGCTCAAGTGCTGGGTTGCCTGGCGCAAAAGGACATTCATGACTTTGCTCCAAAGCAGGAATGGGCCTGGCCTGAAACTATGGGCGAGTCCCTGTTTGAGATGGACGAAGAACAATTGCAGGCGGACCTTGAGAGCCTCTCTTCTCGTGAGGTTCTGCGAAAAATCAGGGAGTTGACGCCCTCATTACTGGATATCTATTCCAGCCATGAAGGAGGGGAGAGTCTCAAGGACTTGCTCCAGTCAATGCTTGATGACCCCTACCCCCATTTGATGATAGGAGAGATGGGTCCCGAGGATTATTCTTTCCTCAAGACTTCAAAAGAAGGTTGTAAGTCAACCACCGTTTCTTCAGTATCCGAGACTTTGCGGCAGTTCTTCGAAGACCGCAAGACTTTGGATTTATTGAAAAAAGTCAAAGCTCGAGTGCTCAAAGGTCTTGATAAAGAAGAAGGCTTTCTGGACAAGAAGTTGGAGCGTTTACAGGAGAAGCTCAAGGAGTATGAGAACTTTGAGGAAGTGGAGAAGTTGGGAAGCTTGCTCAACGCTCAAAGAGATCGATTTGTGCAGTTTCAGAAAAAGGTTCGACTTTTCGACTTTTATAATGATGATCGTGAAATCGAGATTGAAGTCGACCCGCGAAAATCGTTGCAAGCCAATATTGATTCCTTCTTTAAGAAGGCGCGAAAATTCAAGCGCGGAATAGAAAAGGTCGAGGCTCAGATACAAGAAGTTGAAGAGTTGAGAAAATTGATTCAGAGAGTACGAGACCAGGTGCGTCATGAATCAGACTTCCATGTCCTTGAAGATCAGCAGCAGAGTCTTGAGCAAATGGGTCTTTTAGCGTTCAAGCAAAAATCCAGACAAGTTAAAAAATCCCGGAAGAGCTCAAAGAAAGCCAGGAAGACTGAAATCAGGATGTTTTACTCATCTGAGGGTGCCAAAATATATGCAGGTCGAAATGACAGTGAGAATGACACAATCGTTCGTCAGCTCGGCTCAAGAGAAGACTTGTGGTTTCATGTTGAAGGGAATCGGGGCGCTCATGTTTTACTCAAGCACACCCGGGACTCTGGAAAGGAAAGTGAGCGGGAGGCTGCGCAGCTTGCAGCTTTCTTTTCCGGGCGTAAGTATGAGGCCAAGGCTCTTGTCATGTATACTGAGATCAAGAATGTAAAGAAGCTTCAGGGGATGGCTCCGGGACAGGTAAAAGTTGGTCGCTACAACACCATTTCTGTCCGTCTGGATTCGGGGATTCTGCGCAAGCTGGAAAAAAATCGTGGCAAACTCTTGAAAGATGCGAAAAATTAGATTCAAAAGTCAGTTTCGCTATCTTGTTCATATCAAGTATTTGATACCGAACCTGTTCACTTGTCTGAGCGTATACTTCGCCTATCTGGCATTTGATTCTCCGGATGTGGTGGATCGTTGCTGGTATTTGTTGCTTTGTGTAGTGATGGATAAACTGGATGGCACTTCTGCAAGACTTCTCAAGGCTACCAGTAAATTTGGATTAAAATTTGATTCACTGGCGGATGCTATCGCCTTCGGGATTTTGCCGGGAGTGATTGTTTATGAGGGGGCTTCACTACCGGGGGTGGTCCACCCCTGGACCTACGTCTTCAAGGCAAGCGGTATCCTGTACATTGTGGCAACCTTTGCCAGACTGTACAAGTTTGACCGGATGGCCAGTGGTGATGAGTCGCCCGACAATTTCTTCGGGATTCCTTCTACTCTGGCAGCGGCAGTTTTTGCTGCTTACTGTGTGGCCTTTGGGGATCAGTTTCCAACAAATACCTGGCTTGTCTTTTTGCTCCCTCTCCTGGCGGTATTGTTGTCCATACTAATGAATGGAAATTTTCCAACCTTGAAAGTAGGGATCCCTCAAAGAAAGTTCTTGCTCTTCCTTCAAATATTGGGCTTTGCCTATGTTTTTGTGGCAATACCATTGCGTAAAACCGGGCCGGGGCTCTTCACTTTGGCCATTGTTGTGCTGTTTGTAACGATTTACGGTGGAAGAAAGAAGTACGGAAGACCTAAATCCCGTAAGAAGCAGGAGAGCTCGGTTGAAGAACCAATGGAAGTCACCGAGTAGTTCCGTCGATATACTCCTCCTGGCCGCTTTGTTTTTGATTCTGCTCTTTCTTCCCTGGGGTGAGGCCTTGCCAGAGATATATATCCAGTTTATTCACGATTAAAATGAATCTGCTTGAGTCGAGATATCTGTGTTTTGCACTTTCTTTTCTGTTCGGTCTTGTTGCAGGGATTTCCAACGAATGGATGTGTCTTGCTTTCCTTGTTTACTGTGTCAGTATTCGGCTCTTGAGTTCCTTTGGAAGGCCTTTGTTCTTCCTGTTTCTGGCCCTTTTCTTTCTCCTGGGGTTGATTCGTGGTTTTCAGTATGACTCCAATGTTCGAAGTTCAGTCCCAACTTTGCAAAGTCCACAAAGTTGCCTGGTCTATGTCGAGTATCTAAAGCGGGCAGATGACAAAGCTTATGCTGGATTGGTTCTCATCAGCCAGGGGAGCAGGTTTAGCGGAGCTCGCTTGAGTCTCAAGCTTCCACCTGAAGAAGAGAGAATTGAGCCGGGCTCGTATTTAATGATCAGCCTGGAGAAGCTCACGCATCGGTTTCGCTCTGGAGCCTGGAGCTCTTATGTTTCCTCTTACCGTGACTTTTCTGTTGTTGAGCCTTCTGGTCTGGGGGTTCAGGCAGGTGCCTACGTGCAATTGCTTGAGTTTCGAAAATGGGTGCGAGATGGCTTGTCATCCTTTTTGGCCAGGATGGGGGCTCAGACTTATGCTTCCTTTCTAGGGAGAGCCTTGTTGGGTGATCGTTCGCAAGGAGCGTCCATACGGGAAAATATGAAGAACCTGGGACTTGCGCCCCTTTTTGCAATCAGTGGTTTTCATGTAACACTTCTCGGGGTTTTTCTTTGGATGGTTTGCTCTCTGGTTTTTAAAAAGTCCTCGAGTCGTTTTATAGCCTACTTTTGTGGCCTTGTGGTTTATGGACTGTTGGTTGGTTTTTCCGTGAGTGTTCTCAGGGCTGTTGCCTTCAGTATTCTGCTACTTGGCGGGAGGGTTGTGAATCGGCCCTCAAATCCGATCAGAATTCTCTCCATTGGGCTTCTGTTGCATAGTTTTTTATTGCCTGGTGAAGTCTTTCAAGATGGTTTTCAGCTTTCTTATGGAATCACCTTCTTCTTGCTGGCTTTCTCCAGATTGGCCTGGTCTTCCTGGTTGATAATGCTTCTGGTTCAGCTCTTGTCCATTCCCTATTTTCTACTGCAGTTTCAAGAGTATCCTGTTTTTACACTCCTTTCTATTCCACTGGGGTTAGTGATGAGTGTTTCTTTGGGATTTGGATTTGTTTTTCTGTTTGTCAGTCTTTTACCAGGATTTAGCGTATTGATGGCTTATCTCCTGTATCCAGTTTCTGTGCTTTTTGAGGCCTTGTTTAACCTTTTAAACTGGACAGGAGCGGAATTATCCTGGCGAGTTGTGGTAACTCAGACTGGAGATGACTCTTTGCATGTCTTCTTGCTCCTTTTCTACTGCCTTCTCTTGAATCTGATTCTGGCAGTCAAAGGTGCTGCTGCTGACTTGGAGATGGCTCACTTTTGTGAGGATTTGAACAAGCAGATCAAAATTTCTCCGGACCTGTCTCGAATCACTCCGAACAGGGAGTGGAGGGCTGAGTCACAGGGTTATTCCTATGGGAGCTTTCTTCGAGACTGTCTTATTTTTACTTTTCGAGGAGAGTCTAGAGCAGTTTATTATGGTCCTTTGTGGTGCCTGATCAGAATAACAAGAGATCAAGACAGGGCCGTCTTGCTGCCAAGCCAGTTATGGAAGCAGTTGAGTAATTCTCGTCCAGCGCCTTTTCTCAGAGACTTGTCTGACTTATTACTTATAAGAGAATGGGGGCGCATGGATCATTTAAAGGCTGCAGTTTTAATACTGAGGTTTTCTGTGCAGTTAAGGAGCTTATAGGGCTGCTCGAAAACTTGGTATTCAGATTGAGTTTCCCAAGTTGGAATTTATTCTACAGGATCATTCTCGTGTCGCTAATGAACTGATTTTTGTGAAATTTGCATACAGAAATTGAAGAAAATTGTGCTTTTCTGTAAACTCCCATTTTGGTGCTTTGTGCACGACAGTCGTTCGGGTACCTTTGGCATTGGCAAATGAAAGATAAAATAATGCAATATTTTGACTTTGTTCTCCTGGGGTTGGCCCTGATAGGAGAGGTGTTTGCCTATCTTGCATCCGGAGAAGATGGCTTGTTGTTCTTCGGGATTCATTTCCTGATTTTTCTGATCTTCGCTGGTCGATTTTTATTGTTGGTTTTGGAGGAAGAGGAGCGAAAGAGTCAAAGCAAACCTGATCAGAAGATAGCGAAACGAGCATCTATGGACCTGGTCGCCAGGTCAAAAACCATTGCAGAAGAAGGGCAAAGGAAGTTAAGCCATTACTCGTCCATCTTTCTGCATTTGAAAAATCTTGCAACGATAAGGGAAGAAGACGAGCAACTCAGAATTTTCATGGATCTGCTTAACAAAAATTTGGGGGCTCAAAAAATCACCTTCTTTGACGTGGATGAGTCCAGAAAAATCATGAGAAGCCGCAAGTCTACAGATGTGAGACTATCCAGTGGAGACCCTCTGGAGATTCCATTCTCTGAAGAAACACTGCTTGGTTACGCTGGTTTAACCAAAGAGGGTCTGGAGTGGGACAAGGTGAAGCAAAATGCGAAGTTGAGCCATCTTTCCATGGATGATCCAATACCCATGCAGGTTTGTGCTCCTATTCTCTGCGGTTCGCAGATGATGGGCTTTGTAAATATTGGAGAAATCAAAAAGGGTAGCCTTGATCGTGAAGATCAGCAGTTTTTTTCGGCCTTATGTACTCTTCTGGGTTTGAGTATGAAGAATGCCCAGAACTTCCTGAAGATCGAGACAGATCTCAAGGAAAGTGAGCAGAGAGTAGTTGAGAAAGATGAGCTCAACGAGCGCATCAAGCAAATGTTTGGGAAGTTCACCTCTCCCAATGTGGTTCAGAATCTAATTGAGCAGAAGTCTGACCTGGTGCTGGGCGGGGAAAACAAACATGTAAGTTTACTCTTTGCGGATATTCGAGGATTTACGAGCTACTGCGAACGAAGAACTCCGGCGGATGTGGTTGAAGCGCTCAATGAATACCTCACCAGGATGTCGCGTGTGATAATCAAGTACGACGGAACCCTGGACAAGTATATCGGTGATGAGATTATGGCTTTCTGGGGAGCGCCTCTGGATCAGCCGGATCACGCCAAGTTGGCCGTTCAGGCCGGTTATGAAATGTTACTGGAGTTGAAAAAATTGGCTCTGGAATGGGAGAAGCAAAGCAAAGAGCCTTTCTCCTTAGGAGTGGGGATCAATTCCGGTGACATGATTGTTGGTAATATTGGCTCGTCTTTGAGAATGGATTACACCGTAATAGGGGACAGTGTAAATCTTGCAGCGAGAGTGCAGGGTTTAACAAGGAAATTTAAAGCTGACTATTTGATTACTGAACATACCTTCCAGAACGTTAAAGAGATTGTGAAAGCTCGCAAGATTGGTGCCTTGCAGGTTAAAGGTAAGGAAGAGCCTACGGTAATTTACGCTGTGGACTGGGTGGATTTGAAACCAATCACTAAGGCAGCTTAGAGTGGTGAAGAACATTTCATGGATATGAAATACCAAGTAAGTGAATAAATAGTTAAAAGAATAAGTTCGTGCAAAACACATCAAAAATAACACTTGAAAACCTGGGGCAATGGAACCAGTTAACCCTTTCACTGAAAAGGCAGGCAATTTTGCTTTTTCTGGTGTTCTCATTTGCGGGCTTTTTTCCTTCTGTTAGCCAACTTTTCGCTGCGGTGAACTTTTTGGAAGTGGCTGGCGCAGACCCAGTTCGAGACGTTAATTTTCTGGGTTCCGGCGCAAACACCGTGTATTCTGCCTGGGGTGACTATGATCTTGACGGGGATCAGGACGTCTACATAGTCAATGATGGTAGCCCGAATGCGCTTTATCGCAATGAACTTTGTAGCTATGTGAGTCCCTGTGAGTCAGTCAATGCAGCAATAGGGCTCACGCGTCCTTTGCGCTTCACCAAAATGACAGTTTCATCAAACCCGCGTCTGGTTGTTCTCAAAGACGGTATTTCATCCTCCAAGTTTGCACGTTGGGTCGATTATGATCAAGATGGTGACCTCGACTTATACCTGGTTAATGATGGAATGAATCGCCTGTTTATCAATGAGTTGTTTAACTCCAACAAGCCTTACGATCCATTCTCCGGTGTTCGAGTAGATCAGCAGGCAGTCGCCCAGAATACCTTCTTTTACAAGCCACACCCGTTAATTCTTCCAAATCTGGGTTCTCAGGATGATATGCAGGTTGTTACGGAGTTAGCGATCCCGGCTGGTTCTCCATTTCCAAAAACCGGAACGCAGGACACTTTTGAAGATGTTGGCCGAGATTACCTCTCAATCGCACCACAGATTACACGTGGGATGTATCTGGAAGTGACCCAGTCGGCCAACCCGGCAGAGGTGGGTCGTCGATTCACAATTCTGGAAGTATTGAATGCAACTCAGCTGCGTTTGGAAAGAGAAAATGAAATTGAAGGTATCTTCGGATACAAAATCTTGCGAGACACGGTTTCAGAGTTACAGAATATTGATTTGTTTCGTGATCAATTCCGATCCGATGGAACAGTAGTCTCCAACTCTATTCTTTATGACTATGATGGTGGAGATGCGACCTTTTCAGTTCAAACACAGCAGATTCAGGACAATGACAAGGTAGTAATCAACGCCGTAGGAAATACAGCGGCCAGAACCATATCTACCATTATACAGGCGGTCCAGCAAAATATTACCTTGAGACCGGAACCGAGGCTTGGTGGACAGGTGGTGACAGATAATTTCGATCTGAATATTCGTCGTGCCGGTGGTGAGATCATTTTGCAGAAGTTCTTTGTAGATCCTGCCACCAATATTCAATTCTTCTGGGTTCAGCCTGGAGATGAACTGGAGATTTTAAGTGGGGCAAACCAGGGCAGGCGATATACCATTGAAAGCATCTCCCAGGAAGGAATTGTGTTTCTCGACTCCTCGCCAGGGACTCCTCCCCTCTCTCAGGAAAACGGTCCTGTCCAGTATCAATACATCTACAACGCGTTCAATACCAGAACCCAAAGGGTACTTCGAGATTTGGGGGCAACTTTCGGCTCGGACCCGGCAACTTTTGTGCAAGGGGCTGACTCCAATACCAGAATGGTGAAAGTTGGAGACAAGATTGTACTGAATCCAAACCTGACTGTGAGTCGGCTTAGAGCTGCCAATGTGGGGGAAAGTGACTTTACTGCTCCCGGGCCTAGAATCACATTTGATGATGGAAGTACCAGGCCTGTTGGAGTCATGGAAGTCAAGCAGGTCCTTGGGGATAAGGAGCTCATCCTAGACGCATTTCCTTCTGAAGTTGCACTGGGAGCGCCCAATCAGAACTTTTTGTATCACATTCGACACAGTTTCGGAACCCTGGCTGTAGATCAGATCGAAGGAACGATCAAGTTCTTCAGTGAATTTTCTCCCAATGGCCCCGGACGCAGGAGAGACTTTTTGCAGTCTCTTGGCTTGCGTCTGGTAGCGGCTTCTCAGAACAATCCATTTTTGATTTTGACAGACGGCAGGCCAAATACAATTGGTAATCAGCCGGAACTTATCTTACCAAACGTTTATGATGGCCCCATTAACGACAATTACACTTCGAACCGTATTGAATTGCTGACTCCCGTTAACCCGACTGAAGTTACCACTACCACCAATCTTGAGTTTCGACAGGTTTATGTGGGTCTTGGAGCTCAAAATCCATTTACCAATTCAAGAATTTTGCGATTTTTTGGTGAAGCATTGCCGCCAGGTTTTGGAGCGGGGGATGTAATTTTCCTGAGAGGATTTACGGATACCTTCGGTACTGCACAAAGAATCAATCAAGGGATAAGGATTTTGCAGACGGCGGGAACCGGGGTTGTGGACCTAACACTTCAAGAGGATATTCCACAGATCTTGCTTGATGACTTTCAAAGAAATTGTGACGTTTCTGCAAATTGTGACGCAACCGCCGGCGCTACAGAAAGTCAAAATGCATTTTTTCAGGATGTTGCCAGTGCCTTGAGTGTGGAGTATGAGTTTGTCAGCTCTCAGGCACTTTTGCTGGGGGCATTTCAGGAGCTCTCCGTGAAAGGGCGGGTTAGAGCCTTTTACAGTGGTTTTCAGTGGGGTGAGTTATCACTTTCTCCTGGAGACAGCATAGAATACAAAAATGTTCTGACGGGGTCCCTGAGATCGAGCACAATCGCCACGGAATTGAGCACCAATGAAATTGAATTGGGTGGGGTCGATGGTCAGTTTGCTCCTTACAATGTAGATATCCCCAGAGGTCAGATTGGTTTCAAACCTATTTGGAGAGGCTTGCTGACCGATTTCAGAACCTTGACTACCTCTAATCCGAGAATGAATTTTACTTCATGGGCAAATTCCAATGATTTGGTCACCTTCTTTTCGGAAGTTCCAAATCAGGGATTGAGTATGGTCGCCAGTGTAGAAATTGCCAATGTAACTACTGCAGTGGTTACATTGCGTAGAAGATTGACTTTGGATCCTGCTCTGCAAGGGATACCTGCATCCCAGTTTCAAACAAATCCATTCTACTTTCGCTTTACCAGGACGACAGGAAATCTACAGTCGCAAATTTCGTTCATCGATCGACGACCCGGACTAGACTTTCAGCAAAAATTGAAGATTAATCCCGATTTGAGTGTTAGGGGTGTAGTTCTTCTTGATCTGTACCGCCAAAGCGACACTGTAAATGATCCACTGTACAAGAGGTTTCAACCTACAGAATTATTTTCCAATAACCGCCTTGCACTGCAGGCCGAAGGGGTCGATTTGGTCGCTGACATTGGCTCCGGCTACTTTTATGAACTGAATCAGCTTGTGCGTGACCCTGGTGGTATTGCCGAGAATCACCCCGGAAATGGAGTGATGGCGACTTTCAGTGACTGGAATCGAGATGGAGTCAAGGATTTGTATTATGCCAATGCTCCTGATGTCGCTGGTCTGAATGTAGAGCTCAACTCTTCTCAAATTTTATATGGGACAACTTTGACGGATATAACTACCGGCTTGAGATTCATCGCTCCAGTAACTTCGCCGGCAGATAATAATAATGAGCTTCGAAATTTACCTTCTCAGTCAGCAAATCTGACCACAACATTGTTGGTGCCATCCTTCGTTACAGATGCTGATCTCGATCAGGATCTCAAGCCGGATCTATTGATTTTGAATAACAATCTAGCGGATCGACTTTTTCTCACGAGAAGGGTTGAGGTGAATACTTTCGCAGGACCTCTCCTTTCAGCCAAGCCTGTGGATGGGCTTGATCCGGGAGATTTGAGGGGAATCAATAGACCTGGAAAACTTGCTAATGTAACCTGGGGTTCGACTGGTGATATCAATCAGGATGGGCGGGCAGATGTGGTTGCTTTTACAGGGGTTACTGTCAGCAACAATCCAGTCCTCGCTCAACAGGCGACGGACAATAATGCACTAACGACACTGTGGCTCAATGGAGCCAATGGATTCAACAGCCGAGCTTTTCAAATCAATGACACGAATCTGAATCCTGCTTTGAGCGGTACTTCCAGAGCTGGAGCAATTCTGGATTACAATAATGATGGATTCGCTGACGTATCCCTATTAAATGCTGACAGACCATGGATTCTTGAACCACGGCTCAGGGGAAACTCGAATATTGGAACAGGAAGCATTCTGGCTCCGACATGTGGAATTAGCGGGACCAACGAGAACGCTCACATTAGTTGGGTGGATGTGAACCTGGACGGATTTCAGGACTATTATGTATCCAGGGCTTCCACCACCGGCTCGACCAACCTGCTGTGCCTATCTCAGCCCCAGGTGCTGGAAAGAACCAACAATAATTTCTTTGTCTTTGATGTGTTCCCTCGAGACATGAGCCAGTTTCCGGGAGTGAAAGACATTCGAAAGGGAAGAATTTACTTGAATGTAGGTGCCAATGCACTCATTTCCAAACCCGCTGAATTTACTCTTTATCAGGATTTTGAATACAGTTATCCGACTCCACTGAGGTTTCTGGTATCAACGGGTCCGATAACTCAGGCGACAGTATCTGTAGAATGGCCTGACCACAGTTTTTATGATTATGGTGTCTTGCAGGCAACTTCCAGGTCAAATAGAGTTCATCGACTAGAGCAGCCTGGCGATTTTCTATTCACCAGTACAAAGTTGCTCGACTCGGCAAAGGGTTCCCCGGTTTCTACTCCAACCACTTTCATCGGTCCACAAACCACAAACGTAGAAGCTCTATCGGTTACAGTTTCCGGTGGAAGACGTGAGCCGGTAGAATTAACCAGAATGGGAGTTCTGTTCGCAGGAACATCCTTTCTGACCGAACCCACTCTTTCGGATTTGATTCCAAATGGTTCAGTGAAGCTATTTGTTGACGGCTCTCTGGCTGATGCCGGTTCAGATGACTTCAAAAATTTCACAGCGAATGGTCGATTTGACCCGGGTGTAGACGTTGAACTGGCTTCCACCAGTCTGGTGCTGCAACAATTGGGTAACACTTCTTTGGAACGGGAGTTCCTGAATGAATCCGGGAATCCTCTGTTAGGTACAGAACAGGCAGTTGTGGCTGACTTCAGCAGTATTCGTTATCGGTCCAGGAATGGGTCATCTACTACAACGATTGTTTTGAACCCAAGTGTTGATGGGGCCCCAGCAGACAAAATCGACCTTCTGGTTGTTTACACCGTTGACGTGAACCCGGCCAATCCAAGTTTTAGTGCAGCTGGAATCAAAGTTCTACCCTATCTACCCTATTCCACAGCAAGCGGATTTTTGAAAGAAAGAAGTTTTCTTGCCCTGAATGTGGAAAACGATCCACTGGGATTAAATCGCTTCAATAATAATAGTTACAATCAAACAGTGGGTCTAAGTTTCAAGGGGACCAGATCTCTTCAGGAGCATAAGGGAATCGAAGTGGATGTCACAAATCTGGGATCCTCTGGATTTACCACACTCTCAACCAAGTCAACCCGCTCTGTAACTTTGATTAACCTGAGGACATTGAAAGGTGTTCAAGCCACAATTGACCAAACCTCTCCTTCAGTACCTATTTTAGATGATGCAATCTTGAGAAATGTGCGGGAAACATCAGTTCTATTGTTTGGTGGAGCAGAGGCATTCTCTACCGTAAGAATTACCAATCAGGATACGGGTGCAGAGCCGTTTTTTGTGACCGTGAATCCTCAAGGTTCCTGGCAAGTATTGATCACAGGTCTTCAGGAGGGACCAAATCGCCTTCAGATAAATGCTGTCGACTTGTTCGGTAATGAATCAGCATTTCTCAATGTCACAATCAATGTGGATTTAACCGCACCTCTGGTGATTGGGCCTTTGGCAACCAATATTGGTATAGCAACAGCTACTATCAGTTTTCAGACCAATGAGAGTGCAGTAGCCAGCGTTGTTCTAACACCGGTGGGTATCAATCTCGCCCAACCATTCTTTAACTCGGCCCAGCTGGTGCAACAGCATTCGGTTGTAGTTGGTCAAACGAATGCATTGCTTTCAGGTCTGGATTTAAATGTAGTTCCTCCCCTGGTTCCCTCACCTCAAAATTGTCGTTTGAGGGTGGCGGGAATCCCAAACTTCGCTGCTCTTTGCCCTGATACTCAATACAATGTTTCTATCCAGGTTACAGACAGTTTGGGGAATACACGCTTTCTCACTTCCATATTAAGTTTTCGAACGCTTGCAACATCTCAAATTCTCAGGGATCTGGATGGTGACGGAACAAATGACCAGGATACAGATGGTGATGGGATTCCGGATCGTATTGAAGCGGACTTCAATCGTTTTCCAGATTTGAATATGTTTGATGCCTCTGATGCACTGCTTGATTTTGACAGTGATGGAATCAATAACGTGGAAGAGTTTCAAAATGGCAAAGACATGTACAATGCTTTTGATCAGCTTCCAATTGCCAATGCTGGAATTGATGAAACTCTTGATCCGGGTTTAATCATCCTGGATTCAAGCCGATCAAATTTCAATGGTGTTGCGACCAGTCAGCTCAATTTTATCTGGGCAATTGAGTCTGCTCCAAATCAATTGCCTTCGACCTTTCCCACACCACCAGTCATTGATCAGCCAACTTTAGCTAAAACCTTTATTGCAGCTCGTAGATCTGGCGTCTACCAAATATCATTGTTGCTTACAACTGATCAGGGTGCTGAGTCCAAAAAAGACATCGTAGACTACACCATTCGAAACCTTGCTCCAGTTGCTGATGCAGGTACTGGTAATTTCGGTCTGATTAACACTGATATTCCACTCGACGGAAGGGGAAGCAGCGACACCAACAATGATGCCCTCACTTTCCGCTGGATTCAGCTGCAAGGACCTGCTTTGGCTTCTCTGGGTGGGCTGAACGGAATCAAGTCCACCACCTCTCCTTTGACAAGCTTTCGTACCTCAAGAACGGGACGCTATGTGTTTGAATTGATTGTTACTGATGAGTTCGGATTGCAGGACAGGGACCGTGTAACCTACTTTGTAAATTCTAGCGTGGACGTTTTTCCCATCGCCGATGCAGGCGAAGATCTTTCTGTGGCACAAAATGAGCCCGTGCAACTTCAGGGTGATCGATCTGGGGGGGTGAATGCCGCATCCCAGCTCATTTATAACTGGGACTTGATTACTACTGTCACGCAGAATGTACCGACCCGTTGTGAGCCATTTCGAGCAACCAATACCACTGGGGCTCAGCCACTTGTGTCGAATCTGAGGAATCCTAGTATTACTTTTAGTGAACCTGGTGTTTATGCTTATAAATTGACAGTGCAGGAGGCTGGAAAGGGTCTCGAGAGTGAACCGGACTGTGTAAAGATTTTGGTCAACCCGGTGGGTAAGGTCTTACCCATGTCTAATCCCAAGGTGTTCGGGACTCCAGTTAAGTTACGAGATTCACTAACAGGTACGGCAAGTTCTGCGAGCATTTCCAAACTGGGTCAGTCAGTCAATCAGGTTTATCGTGTTCCTGTGAACTTTGAGGTGCAGTTATCAGGTCTCGAGTCATTTCCTGATCAAAGCGTAGTTGCTCAGAATACGGCTGGTACTTTTGTTCAGGCTTCACCTGGCGATGATTGCTCAACCAAGGATGTAGCCTACAAGTGGACCCAGTTGACGGGCCCCAAGGTCAAACTTGAGCCTGTTGTCTCTGATTGTTCAGTAGTGAAATTCATACCTGTAGAAGTGGCGGTTTATGGTTTTGGCTTGACTTTGAGAGATCGCGTGGACGGTGTAGTTCGCAATTCTCTTGAAAGAACTTTGGCTATCCTTGTCCAGGATAGTAACGGAGAAGTTACAAGCAATACAGGCTCTGGAGAGAATGACTTTATCCCGACTATTTCGGCCAATAGTACAGGAAATGTTTTTACAGTTGGTAATTTGGCATTGGGAGCCCCTTCCTGTATCGATCAGGATTACTCTTCCGTATTCTCCACATTGAACGTGGCAGCCGTCGGGCCGAATGAGTTTCCTGTTAATTCTTTTGTGCCTTGTAGTGCTTTGCCTGGAATGAGTTGTAACTTCAAGCAGCTCGAAGGTCCAACACTGACGATTGTGGACCCTAAAGACTGTAACTTAAATTTGTCCAATGTGAAGGCGGGAACCTATCGTTTAGAGGCATCAGCATTTGATGGAAAGTATCAGTCTATCCCCGCTTACTATAATTTCGTTGTTGTGGGAAATGGCCAATCGGTTCCCATCGCAAATGCTGGAGTAGATCTAACAGGTAGAGTCAACCAGGCGGTGGTGTTGCAAGGTAATCTGTCTATATCCCAGCAGGGGTCTGGATTAAAATTTTTGTGGGCCCAAGTGTCGGGTATGCCAGTTTTTCTCAGAAATGCAAACACAGCCAATCCTACTTTTACTCCTGTAGCAGCAGATACCTACAAATTTAAGCTACAGGTGCAGGACAATAATGGAATTCGCTCATTACCTGATGAAGTTTCGGTGTTTGTTCCTAGCTCCTCTGTCGGTCAAGTGGGGAATAACAACGGCAATGCTGTTCAAGACCCGATTACTCAGCAGAAGGCTTTCGAAGAATCTGGCGGAGGCGGCGGAGGTGGCTGCTTTGTTGCAACAGCTGCTTCCGGATCCACTGAAAGTTACCTTGTTCAGGCTCTGTCTCGGTTCAGGGACCAGATTCTACTGGAATTTCGATGGGGAAGGGCATTTGTGACTGCCTACTATCAGTATTCTCCTCCTTTGGCTGCTCAAATCGAGAAAAGTTCAACCCTTCAGGCACTGGTAAGCAGTACTTTATTGCCCTTTGCAGTTCTGCTGGATCCTTCAAACAGCCTTGGATTGATGACTCTTCTGATCCTTTTGAGTCTTTCCCTTCTTTGGTTGCGAAAAGCGAATTCAGAACACAGTTAAAGTTAGCCTTCAATCAGGATTTTACCTTCTACGAGCTGTACCAACACAGCTCGCCAGCTCTACTATTCTTGTTTTCTGATCAGCATTAGGATATAAAGCGCTGTCACAAGTACAGAGTAGATCATAGGAAAAGAAGTTGAGTCAGGCTGAGCATTACATGCGAAGGGCATTTGAACTTGCCCTGCAGGGGCAGGGGAAAGTTGCTCCCAATCCAATGGTGGGAGCTGTGATTGTCAAAGAAGGAAAAGTAGTTTCTGAAGGATTTCATCGATCTTTCGGTGAGGCTCACGCGGAACTGGATGCGATTAGAAAAGCAGCGGGAGTGGATCTCACTGGAGCCAGTATTTATGTTAATCTCGAGCCATGCGGCCACTACGGTAAAACTCCACCCTGTACTGAAGCGATAAGAAGTGCAGGGATAAAACAAGTTTATTTCAGCGTAAGTGATTCCAATCAAGAGGCCGCTGGTGGAGCGCAAATTTTGAAAGAATGGGGGATCTCTTGTGAAGGTGGAATCCTCAAAGAGGAAGGTGAAGAGATCAATCGATTTTTCCTCCATGCTTTCCAGAAAAAACGGCCTTACATCAGTTTGAAGTTGGCATTGACTCTCAATGGAAATTTAGCCAGAGAAGATGGTAGCTCAAAATGGATCAGCTGTGATCAGGCCAGGACTCAGGTGCATCTCATGAGATCACAGCATCAGGCAATCTTTACAGGTGTACAAACAATCCTTGAAGATGACCCTGCGCTGACAACCAGAATGGTGACTGGGCCCGATCCCTTGCGCATCATCTGGGATGCGCGAAACAGGGTGCCCGCAAGCAGCCGGGTTTTCAGTGATGAAAATTATCTTCTTTTCAATCAGGACAATATTCCAGAATCCATCTTGAAGAGTGATCGTGCTGAACAATGGGACTGGATGTTGGAAAAACTGTTTGAGCGTTCAGTTCACAGTCTCATGGTGGAGGGTGGTTCCCAGGTTGCCAGTTTTTTGCTGGAGGAAAAGCTGCCCCAAAGATTGCATTTCTATTACGGTCCCAAGATTTTTAACGCGAAAGCTCCATCAGGTATCAGAATACCAGTTGAGCAAGAACTTCATATGCTTTCTGTTCACAGGCATGGCAATAGTATGGAGTGGGTAGGCACATTGAAAGAGGAGCTAAAGTAGTGTTTACAGGATTAATTGAGGAAGTAGGCAAAATCGGTAGCTGGGAGAGTGAAAGTTCTTTGCATATTCAATGCTCAAAAGTTTTGGATGGCGTGGAATTGGGTGACTCTATCGCAGTAAATGGAGTTTGCCTGACTGTCGTCAAAGCTGACAAGAGTGGCTTTTGGGCAGACGTTAGCCGGGAAACTCGAAACAGGTGGTGCGATCAAAAGATCGTCCCGGGGGCTTTGGTCAATCTGGAGAGATCTTTGCGCATGGGTGCGAAACTTGGTGGTCATTTTGTTTTAGGGCATGTGGATGGTAAGGCCAGAGTTGTTCGGTTCGAGCAGGAGGGGCAATTTCACTTGCTCGAACTGGAATTGAGTTCCGATTGTTACAACTATCTTGTTCCCAAGGGAAGTCTGGCTGTGGACGGAATCAGTCTGACAATAAACAGTGTAGACGCTTGCCGATGTTCACTAATGATTGTGCCTCACACAATATCGAATACAAATCTGCAAACTTGTCGTGTTGACGACAATGTTAATATTGAGGCTGATATCCTGGGGAAGTATGTTGAGAGACAGCTTCAGGGGATGGTGGAAACGTCCAGAGAGAGTTCAATCAATTCCGAATTGCTTTCGAAATTTGGTTACGTTTCAGAGGAATGAAAATGACTTCAAGTAAAGATACAGAGTTTGAACTGGATAGTATTGAGGACGTACTAGAGGATATCCGGGCTGGCAAGCTATATATTTTAGTAGACGATCCGGACAGAGAGAATGAAGGTGATCTTTGTTTGGCTGCTGAGCATGTTACGCCAGAAGCCATAAACTTAATGGCCAAGGAAGCCCGGGGTTTGATTTGTCTAACAATGACGAATGAGAGGGCTGATCAGCTGGGTCTGCCAGCAATGGTCCCTGACAATACCTGTAAATATCAGACAGCATTTACAGTCTCCATTGACTCTAGTGAAGGAATTACAACTGGAATCAGTGCCTTTGATCGTTACAAGACTATATTGGACTCGACAAAAGAGAGCGCAGTCCCGACTGACTTTGTTAGACCTGGGCATATCTTCCCTTTACGTGCCCGTGATGGTGGCGTGATTGTAAGGGCTGGTCAGACTGAAGGAAGTGTAGACCTTTCCCGACTGGCTGGCTGCAAGCCCAGCGGTATTATTTGCGAGATAATGAATGAAGATGGAACCATGGCAAGAATGCCAGAACTGATGAAGTTCAAGGAAAAGCATGGCTTGAAAATCGTCTCTATCGCGGATTTGATCGAATATCGAATGAAGTCGGAGTCTTTGGTAGAAGAGGTCGCGAGCTGTGAACTTCCCACCGAGCATGGGTCTTTTGACATGTTTGTCTATGAATCCAAAGTGGATAACAAAGAGTATATCGCTTTGACAAAAGGTAAATGGGAACCTGATGAGCCCGTTTTGGTTCGGGTGCATTCCGAGTGTCTGACAGGGGATATTTTTGGTTCTTCGCGTTGTGATTGTGGTGACCAATTGCGTACTGCGCTTCAGATGATCGAGAAGGAAGGAAGAGGGTTGGTCCTTTATTTGCGACAGGAAGGGAGAGGCATTGGTTTGCGCCATAAGATTCAGGCCTACAAGTTACAGGAGTCCGGCTTCGATACTGTAGAAGCGAACAAGAAATTGGGCTTTGCACCGGATTTGCGTCATTATGGAATTGGAGCTCAGGTGCTTAAGAGAATGGGTGTTTCCAAGATGAGACTCATGACCAATAATCCACGCAAGATTGTTGGATTAAAAGGCCATGAACTGCAGGTTGTAGAGCGGGTGCCTCTTGAGATCAAGCCGAAGAAGTGCAATCACAAGTACTTGTTGACCAAGAAAGAAAAATTAGGTCATTTGTTAAAGGAAATTTAGTCAGGAGCAGTTATGAAAGTCATAGAAGGTGGAATTTTAGCAAAGTCCAGGAAGATTGCAGTAATACAGGCCAAGTTTAACAGTTTGATCTCCTCCACCCTCGTTCAGGGTGCTGTGGATACGCTCAAGCGTCACGGAGTTGCTGAAGAGGACATTGATTTGATTAAGGTTCCAGGCGCATTTGAAATACCTTTGGTTTTGATGAAGGTTGCCCAAAGTGGTAGATACGATGGTGCAGTCTGTCTTGGCGCAGTGATTCGCGGTGAGACTCCCCATTTTGATTTTGTTGCGGGAGAGAATGCCAAGGGAATTCAATCGGTTATGATGGAGTTTGGGTTTCCGGCTGCCTATGGAGTCATTACTCCTAATAACCTCGAGCAAGCCTTGGAAAGAGCTGGGGTTAAGGCGGGTAATAAAGGTAGTGAAGCGGCCTCTGTTCTTGTAGAGATGCTGGATCTTTGTGAGCAGCTAAAGAGCTGAAAAGGGCATCACTGAGGGATTTTTCCCAAGTTCCAAACCCTGCTGTATTTGCATTCATCTCCGTTTTGTAGTACCCTCTTTGCCACAAAAATTTTTGTGTTGTTGGGAAATGGTGGAGATTAATGGAAGTTGAAATGCAAGAACCTGTAGTAAGAATTTTTCGTGGTAATGATTCCGACCAGTTTGAGGCCTATGTTCAATTCTTCGATGAAGAAGGCTATCCCCTCAGTACCAAGCACCTTTGCAGCCAGGAATCGGACTCTCAAGAAGAATTTACTGAAGATCGCTATGTTCTGGACCTCGAGAGCTTCTACTTTTACGAATGGGAGAATGTAGGCCGAATCGAGTGCCACAGTGATATCAAAGACATCTGCCTTTCTGAAAAACTGCGACCTAAAGTAGGAACCATCGAATTTCTCGATGAGAGGCGTCGAGACTTCATCAAACGAGGCCGATTTTCATTCATTGACGATGATGATGTGATCACTCAATATGACATCAAGCAATTTTTCGATCGGATGGAGTGGGTCAAGCCTGAGTTCAAGAAGCGAAAGTGCAAGTTTGATCTCATGGATTTTGGTGCTTTCCCTGTAAAGATTGAAAGTCATTTCCAGGATCGGAGTTTTGACGCAACGGTCCGCTTCTTTGACGCCGTTGGAAATCAAATCGAAGTAGAGCAGTATTGCAGTAGTAAAGAGTTTGAAGATGAGCAATGCTTCGAAGACTGGACCGTCATTGAGCTTGGAAGATTTCTCAAGGACCAGTGGGCTAACGTTGCTGTGGTTGAGTGCCGTTCAGATCTTTCCGCAATTGATCGCTTTCGTCATGTAAAAGGTAACATCGATTATTTGATTTATTGCAGAGCGAACAACTACAAGAAATTGCCGGAATATCTCTACAAAAGAATCCAGACTCGCAAACTGGACGAATTCCTTACAGATATCAAAGGCTAATTTTTAGCGAATTATAATCATCTGGTTTAAGCTTCATCTTGCTTGCTTTAGCAGGATGAAGCTTTTTTCATTGAAGTTGGATTCACTGGGAGCCAGTGAGGTCTGACACCTGTCTTTGTACGTGGTTCCTGGGGGCTCTGTAGATTGGAAACTGTGACGAGGGTTGATCGTTGGCCTGGATTGGTCCGATTGACTTTAAATCAGAGCTTGATTGGCTAAAGCTGATTTCCAGAGTGAGCTTACTCCAGGTAGAGTTTCTTGTTCTTTTCGAGGGTCTTCTCGTGCTTGTAGTCCGTAACCTGATTAAAGATTTCGTGATCATTGGCAGCCTTCTTCAGGCGAGGGCTTAGCTCATAGCCCTTGGAGTAGTTCTGCGAACTTTCGAGTTGGGTCTTTTTACGAATGGAATATATGATTCCCAATCTGTAATGAGCCAGTGCTCGGTTTTCCTTGCTGCCCTGCTTGGTAGCAAGAAGCAATTCCTGGATACCCTTTTCCTTGTTATTTAGAATGTAATTTAGCCATCCAGTATCAACCATGTAAACTCGGGATCGAGTCAGGCGAATAAGCTCCTCAAACAGCTTGAGAGCTTCCTGGTAGTCTTTTTGCAGATACTTGAACTGGGCAAGAAATCTTCGATAGGAAAAGACATTGGGTTTGGCCGAGATGAGTTCATTGACTAGTCGATCGGCATCGTCATACAGCTTTAAATCAACCAGAAGGTTCAGATAAAGTTGATTGTACTCTTCCGGATTTTCCGGATTTGCACCGACTTCTTCCATGACCGAGAGAGCTTTTGGATATTCCTTCAGCTCCCGCAGAGCTTTTGCCATCAAAAATGGGAAGTACTTTTCTTCTTTGAAGAAGAAGCTGGCTTCCTGACCCAGTTTGAAGCAGTTTCTGTACTCGGTTCTCTCAAACGCAAGTTCAACAACATGTTTATATATACCCAAAGACTTAATGATCTCTCTTGCCTTGAGTGCGATTTTATAGGCTGAGACAAGGTTGTCTGACTCTCTTTCGATTCGAATCATCAATTCGTAAGGCAGATCATAAAGCACACTCTGACCGATTGCCTGCTTGAGAGGAATAGTTGCTCTTTGGAGCTCTTCAGAATTGTAATAATAGAGCCCAAAGCCACTCTGGGCAAAGGGGTTATTGCGCTCCAGGTTAGTAGACAGGTCTAGTAGAGCCAGAGCATCTCTTGGGTCGTTACGAGGGTCCAGAAGCATGAGTATACCTGCGTAGGCCAGATAGTCAGGATTGTTGTTTCGCACCTTCAGAGCCTTTTGGAGAGACTCCAGGGCAAGGTCATTTTGTTTGAGGAAAAAGGCGGCTTCTCCGCGAAATTCATAAAAGGCAATATAGTCTTCAAAGTACTGCAAACCTTTTTCTGTGAGCGGAAGTATGGATTCAAAATCACGCTTTCTCCTGAGTATTTCCAATCCTATGCGATAAGGGAGCAAGAAGGCAGGAGCAGCAGAAATTGCCCCATCGGCCATGCTGATTGCTAGGTCCCAGAGACCTTCTTTTTTTGTCACCAATGCGATTTCTTCCAGTGCCAGTGTGAGAAAAGTATAGGGATATACCGGGTGGACAAAACTGGCTTTGCGAATGTCCCGACTGAGCCTCTTGACCTGGGTACGATCTTCACGAACAGCAGCAAAGAGATAGTTGTATAAATCCAGATCAGGATGGCTGGCAAAGTCTCTTTGAAATTGAAGTTGCTCCTGAACAAACTTTTCGAGATTTCCCTCAATCAAGGCGATTAGCGCAGGGAAAAACTGAAGTTGTGGATGTACTGCTCCAGCATTACGAGCGATTTTGCAGATGGCCAGAACGTTATCAAATTGACTCATCGAAAAGAGGGCGTTGATGAGTGTTAGATAAGTGTCTATGTAGGCATGGCCTCCTTCAATCAGAAATTTGGCATGTCGAATCGACTGTTTAAAGTCTTTTTTGTAGAGATACAGTCTGGCGAGAAGATCGTGAGCCGGATAATAAGTGGGTTCGATTCGCAAAGCCTGAAGAAGTGCCTGGGCTGATCTGTCAAACTTACCCTGTTTTAAATAAACCTGGGCCAGTCGATCCAGTGTGATGATATCTCTTGAGTTGATTAGTAAAAGAGTATTGTAGGCTTGCTCAGCTCTTTCAAAATCCATCTTTACATAGGCATTGAGGGCACGATCAAAAATCTCCTCAAAGGCGTCTGAGAGATGATGCTTTGCTTTGTAGGGTTCCAGAAGTTCAGGTGGAATCGAGTTGAGCTGATGATCATAGTAAAACGCCTTCACTGGATGACACAGAAGGTAGCTCAGTAAAATGTTCAAGCAATGGATTCTTAGGAAGGCGCGCATTAATTCTTAACCCTTAAAGTTAATTCTATCTTATTCAATCGACATTCCAGCCTGAATTCAAGACCCTTTTCGGCCCCTTTCTTTCAGCATAGCACTTGATGATTCCATATCTTGCAAAATGCAGGAGAAGTGCCTATATTTGGCGCTCTAATTGTATTATTGATGAATTTATATTCTGGATGTGGAGAACTTTGTGAAGAATGATGGTAAAACTGTTCGCGATCCTTTTGATCCCGATTCTGGTCCCAGAAAGTGGCTGTCGATCCTGTGGTACTTTCTTATAGGCAGTGAGTGTATCTATCATGTGTTCAAAGGTTTGTATCTCACGGCATACTTTTCTGTGTACAAACCATTCATGGAGTTGATTAACAATCCTGACTCTCACATGATGCTGGGTCAGTCACTCTTTTCACTTGCAGAGTGGCAGTATCATTTTCTCTACGGATTGAGAGGTCCGACAGTATTGTTTGGCGCCTATCTTCTTTACAAGTACACACTGTACCTGTCACCTTTCAAAAAGAAAAAGGGTCGATCAGGTCATCATGGTGGAAACCGTCAATCGAATCAACGTCAGCAGCCCAGACAGCGACGACATGGTAATCGCTGAACCTGTCTGGAAGAATTTTCTTGAAGAAATACTAGGGCAGGAGATTGATTCGTGGTCAGCCCTTAGTGGAGGTTGCGTTGCGGAAGTTTATTGCCTAAACCTTAAGTCACGTCGACTTGTTTTGAAGCTCGGATCAGCAGCGCACAATCGCCCAAGATACCTTTTAAATCCGGCTTTGAGTGATTTTCAGGATCGAAATCTTGAGGGTTTGGAAAAAGAAGCTTACATGCTTTGTTTTCTTCGAAAAAGTAGCTCCGTTCCGGTTCCCCAAGTTTGGTTGGTCAGCCCGGGTCTCTTGCTAATGGAATTTGTAGAGTCCGGCTCTCAAGGGGTGGAGTATGATCAATTGGCTGCGACTCAATTAGCCAGTTTACATTCCACGCCGCAACCATTTTTTGGTTTTTACCAGGACACCTTGATCGGCTCTCTGGAACAACCAAATCCCGGATCAGAGAAATGGGTTCCTTTTTATCGAGAGCATCGATTACTTTACATGAGTAAGTTGGCTTTTGAGCGAGGTCGTCTGGGTACGTCGGAATTAAGGCGAGTTGAAAATCTGGCTTCTCAACTGGAGCGGGTGATTGAGGAGCCGAAGTTTCCTTCATTGGTTCATGGGGATTTGTGGGGCGGCAACGTAATCTCTGGCGAGCAAGGCATTGCAGCTTTAATCGATCCAGCCATCTACTTTGCTCATTACGAAGTTGAAATTGCCTTCACGACAATGTTTCAAACCTTCTCCGACCAGTTCTACAGGGAGTATGAAAAGCATCTTCCCCTGGGTGAGGAATTCTGGCAGAAGCGTATCCATGTGTATTTATTATACCCTGTCCTGGTTCATGTGGCCCTTTTTGGAGGGGGATACACTTCGAGCCTGGCCAATAGGCTCAATCGACTGGGCTACTAACTCAGTCCAAGATTTCCGTGGGCTCGACGGGTTTTCTGAAACGAATAGTAAAAGGAGTTTTTTCTGGTTTCCACAAGCTCTGCTTCGAACAAGACCTTCTGAATTGAGCTTTGCTCCAGCTTTTGGGCAAAAACTTCCAGTATCTGTTCGCCGGTTGTTATTGGATTCTTAATTCCCCAGTTTGCGAATACCACGTTCAAGCTTTGATAGGAGCAGGGAGCGACGAGCATTTCCTCAATGATCGCCGTCCATTTCTGATCAGCGAGTGGCTCTTCCTGAGAATAGGGGTATCGAAAAGTAATTTTGAGCTTGTAATTGTGTCCATGGCCATAGTTCCCATAGCACTTGCTGAAAACTTGCTGATTTTGCTCATGACTGAGAGTGTTACTGACGAGTCGATGATGGCAGGGGATTTCGAAAGTGTGGGTTTTATACAGAATCGGTTTCGCCATAATATTCCACAAAAAGTTCTGGATTTTCGTATAGTTTCACCCGGTGAAGGCGATTGGGAGCTTGGAATTCATCGACCAACTCTTGCCAGCAATAGACTGCCAGATTTTCTGTAGTGGGCACTGTTGATTGAAAGAAAGGAACCTCATAATTCAGGAACCTGTGATCCAGGGGGGCCATGATTTTGTTTTTTAGAATATGATCCAGGTCTGTAAGATTGATGACCATTCCGTTATCCGGGTCCACATTGCCTTCAATAGTAACTTCAAGTTCGTAATTGTGACCATGGCCATGGGGATTGTTGCAAGGTCCGAAGACCTCCTGATTTTTTTCATCGCTCCAGTCTGGCTTGTGATACCTGTGAGCACTACTAAAGTAGATTTTTCGAGATAGATATACAGAGCTCATTCGAAATTCTCCTAGCAAGTCAGGCTGATGCCGCCGTCAATCACGATTTCCGTTCCGGTGACCCAGTTGAATTCCTCTCCACAAAGTCTGTGGAGGAGTCCCGCAACTTCTTGTGGTGTTCCTATTCTTCCCAATGGGTGCATTTTGGAAATTTCCGCCTGAAACTCGGCCGCATTCTCTTTCCCCATAACTTTTTCATGAATTGGAGTTTTGACGACTCCGGGATTTACACAAATACTTCGTATATCAGGAGCAAATTCCATGGCAATAGATTTGCTCAAGCTTAAAAGGGCAGCTTTGGAAGCTGAATACAGGCTTGTGTTTGGGGCAGGTTTTGACCCAAGAGTTGAGCTTACATGAAGCAGGAGGCCACTAGTTTTATTTGCCCGGAAGACTTCAATGGCGTGCTTGCTGAGTAGGAAAGGCGCCATTGTGTTGACTTGGAACATCTCATTGAAGTCCTCGGCTGTTGCGGAGAGCAAATGGGTTTGTGCATACATACCTGCATTGTTGATGAGTACTTCAAACTCAAGGGGTTTGGAGAATAGCTGTGCGATTGAATCTGGCTCCTGGAGGTGGCAAATTTCGACCTGCAGGTCTTTGTTTCCTTCGCAGCTTGTTTCCAGGGAATTCTTTTTCTCTGGACTTCGAACTGTGGCTATAACTTTCCAGCCATGGGAGAGAAACCCCTGGACCGCACAAAGTCCAATTCCCGAGTTCCCTCCGGTAATAAGTACAGTCTTTTTCATGTTTACATCCTTGGTTTGACAACCCTGGAACGAATTCCCTGGTGATTGTAGGTGCTAACTTGTGCAGCCAGGTTTTGAGCGGCTTTGAAAAACGCTTTGCTTACAGGCTTTTGCGGGTGTTTTACAACGACTGGAGTTCCCTCATCTCCACTCGAGCAAACAGCTGGATCAATTGGAATTTCTCCCAGGAACTTAGTATCGACTTTCTCACTGAAGCTCTTGCCGCCCCCCTCACCGAAGATTGCAACTTTTTCACCGGATTGGTCTATATAGCCAGACATATTTTCGATCACTCCAAGGAGTGGAATCTTTAAGGTATTGAGCATGGACTGTGCTCGTTTTACGTCCGCCAGAGCTACCTGCTGAGGAGTTGTCACGAGGACCGCTCCAACTACAGGAATGGTTTGGGACAGGGAAAGTTGTACATCTCCTGTTCCAGGAGGTAAGTCCAGGAGTAGGTAGTCGAGCTCACCCCAGCGTACATCCTGGCAGAACTGCTGAATGATCTTGTGTATCATTGGCCCTCTCCAGATCAGGGCCGAGTCTTCTTCTACAAGAAACCCCGAACTCATCACTTCAATACCGTGGGCTTGAAGCGGAAGGATTTTCTGCTCTTCATCGAGAACCGGATTTTCATTGCTACCCAGCATGGTCGGGATACTCGGTCCATAAATATCAGCATCGAGCAAACCAACCTTGGCTCCATTCTGTGCTAGACAAAGTGCCAGATTGGTGCTGACAGTGGATTTACCCACTCCCCCTTTGCCGCTCAAAACAAGGATCGTGTTTTTGACTTGAGGAAGTACATCTTCAGTCTTTGCCGAAGTGACTCTGGCGGTGAGTTCGACTTCAAACTTCAGGCCCTCGACTTTCTGCAGGGCATCCTCACAGTCCTTGCGAATCCTGTCTTTCATGGGACAGGCTGGTGTGGTCAACTCAATCGTGACCTTTGCAAAACTATCTTCAAGGTCAATGTTCTTGACCATTCCCAGACTCACCAGATCACTACCCAGATCAGGGTCAGGAACAGTTGAAAGGGCCTCATTTATTTGATCGATTGTAGGCATTACGAGTATTCCCTTTCGAGGTAGTCGCAGATATCAGCACTTTCAAGCATGGGTTTGCCGTCAATAACCAGACAAGGTACCTGTGTCCTGCCTGTAAGCTGGATTAACTCTTCTCTGGCGGCACTATCCCTTCGTGTATCCTTGACAGGAATCTCAACTCCCAGATCTTGCATTTTCATTAATACTCTTTGACAGAATGGACATTCTGGAAACTGATATAAAATGTGGGTTTTACTCATGGCCGTACTCCTTTAGGGACTTCTTGCATTGAGCGAGAAGTGTTTCTTTTGCGTCTTGAAGACTCATTTTCAATTTACATCCAGCAGCTTTGGCGTGGCCCCCTCCGCCGAATTTTGAAGCAATCTGATTTACATCCACTTGATTGGTTGCTCTGAGTGAAATCTTGGTAAACTCTGCTTCAACTTCCCTGAAAAAGACGGCAACTTCAATGCTGCTTACCTCAGTCAGACGATTCACAATATCCTCTGTGTCTTCACAGCCTGTTTGATCGACAAAGGTCTTTTGGCATTCCATCCAGGCCAGGCTTCCTTCTCTTTGCATAGTGTTTAAAATCTGACTTTCGAGCTCGAGTCGGGAGTAAGGCTTGCTTTCAAATAGTGCTCTGATCACTTCATTGTGCTGTGCGCCAGCTTTCAAAAGGGTGTGGGATGCCTCGAAGCATTCCGGCCTTGTATTGCTGAAGCGAAATCTGCCCGTGTCCGTAATGATTCCTGTATAACATGCAGTAGCCATTGCCGGGTTCCAGTCAACTTTCAGTCCTTCCAGCAGAAAATAGATCATTTCACAGCTGGCAGCAGACTTTTCATCGAGTATAACCATGTCTCCAAATCTCTCGTTTGATTTGTGATGGTCCAGATTAATTACAAAGGGGTCCAATGCACTGAGATCTTCTTCATTGAATCCTAGTCTGGGAATGTTGGGGGCGTCCACAGTCCATAAGACTGTATTTTTGTTTCCAGGTAAATCTTTGGGGATTTCTGTAAGAATGTTTTCCCATCCAGGAAGGAATTGATACCTGTCATTCATGGGTGTTGAAAGAACCATAACCGGTTTCTTGTTCCTTTGCTTCAGGGCGTAGTACAAACTCAGGATGCCACCCAGGCCATCTCCATCTGGATCGACATGGGACGTAAGCAGGAAATGCTCTTTTTCTTGAATAATTTTGTTCAGTTGCTCGATTGGGTATTCCATTGACCTTGTCCTTTTTAGCTTTTCATAAGGCCTAGATACTAACAAGATTCCTAAATGAGGGGAAGCTCTTCTCAATAATCAATAAGAAGAGCTGGTCTGGAGACCAGGAAGAGAGTCAGGCAGACGGGCACACCATCTCAGGAGTTGATTCCAGGATTCCTTGAGTGATGAGGAGTGAAATCCGAGATTCCAGTTGTCCGGGCTTAACTGATCACTTGTAACATGTAAGCAGGCTGCAGGGATCTTGTGGTGATTGCAAAGAGAGAAAATCGCACTGCATTCCATATCAATACTGATTGTTTGCTTCTTCTTCCAAAACTTGTAGGCAGTGGATTGAATGCGAAAAGGATTGTCCACGGTCCAGGCGAGGCCTTTTCTGAAGGCGATTTCTTGCTCGACGAGCAATTGTTCCAAGCTCTCAGTGAGGCCAAAGTGCGGGTAAGAGAAGACTCCCTCTTCTCTGTAAAGTAGGCTGCTTCCTTCATGACAAATGGCCTGGTCAATCAGCTTCCACTCACCTACGGGATGATCTTCACCGGGTGCGCCACTAAATCCCAGGATAACTAAATTTCTGAAATTTAGATGCCTCAATATCTCCAGTCTGGTACTGGCTCCACTGGAGCCAATTGGCAGGGAACAGGCTCCGACTGTACTCCCATTTGCCAGGGTAGTTGTCCAGGCATCGAGCTCCTTGATTTTATTTAACTTTAAATCAGTTTCTTCCAGAAAAATCTTTTGGAAGGAAAGGGAGTGACTGGGGTGAAAGAAGGCAAACATGAGGTCGACTTCTTCTGGGATTTGGGTATTTTGCCCCATGAGGAAATCAAAATATCTTTTACTGTCTGGGATCAGACGATCTTCAGCTGAGCGGATTTCCTGTGGAATTCTTATAAAATCGTAGGGAGAATCAGGTTGGTTCATGGGCTGATGTATACCTCGATTTGAACCAGTGTGCAAGAATAAGACAGCTAATTTAGAATCTTTCTAAATAAAAACTTTGCAAATGATCCAAAATAGAATAAAATCTTTTAGAACTATTCTAAAAGGTTGAGGAGATAGATCCATGGTAGAACATAAGAGAAAAGTACTTTTGGTGGAAGAAGATAACTCTTTGAGGAGTTCTTTAGGGATGTTCCTGGAAAAAAATGACTTTGAAGTTTCTGAGGTGAAGTCATGCGAGGAAGCCCTTGAGAACCTGGAGAATGGGATTTTTGATCTTGTAATCTCTGAGCTCAAGCTGCAAGGTCGAGATGGTATGTGGTTGCTCCGTCACATCTGTAAAGAGTATCCCGACACAAGGACGATGCTAATGTCTGCGTATGGAGATGTTGAGACGGCTGTTCAGGCTCTCAAAGATGGTGCAAGCGACTTTTTGATGAAGCCATTCACTCCCCCCACCTTTATCCAGCGTTGTCAGGAAGTTTTTGTAAGGGTCCCGAGAAGAGATGCTCAAGAGGAGCCCGAACGCAAGGATGCTGATGTCGACGTCAAGCCAGTTGAGGTGTCTGAGACCATTGAAGTTGTTGGACGCTCATTATCTGTCAAGAGAATGAAAGATTTGCTTCGCATGGTGCCACAGTTACCCGCAGCCTTACTGATTCGTGGAGAAAATGGGGTTGGAAAAGAACTCGCAGCTCGAAACATTCATGTACTCGGAAGTGGTGTGGATGCCCCATTTCTTACGGTTCATTGCGATCTTGAAAGAGAGAGTGATGTAGAAGCTGAACTATTTGGTGCCGAGACACAAGATGGTGCGTTAGTTCGGTGTGAGAGTGGAACCTTGTTTCTCAAAGATGTTGAATCACTGAGCCCCTTGCTTCAATCCAAGTTGCTGCAAGCGCTCGAGCAGGGGATGTTGCGATCTCCCCGCACGGGTGAGTCAAGGTCATTGAATTGTCGAGTCATCGGATCTACAACAGAAGACCTCGAAGAGAAGGTCCATCAAGGTGAATTCAAGCGAGAATTGTTCTACAGGATCAACATGGTTCAGCTCAACTTGGATCCAATTCGGGAACGTGTGGAAGATATAGCAGTTTTCATGGGATACTTCTTACGTCTTTTTAACAAAAAGCATGGAAAACGCATCAAGGGTTACAGTCGAGCGGTTTTGGAGATGTTTCAGCGGCATGACTGGCCAGGCAATGTTCGCGAGTTGCGCAATGCTGTAGAGAGAGCAACTATCTTTTGCCAGGACGAGTACATCCAGGAGACCCACATCTCTGACTCAATTCGATTCCCCAACCGTAGTGCTTTGAATGAATCTTCTTTCGAGGGTGTGATGACTCTTAAAGAAATGGAAAGGTTGAAGATACTGGAGACGCTGAAGTCTTACGGCGGCAATCGAGCGACTACAGCCAAGGCTCTGGGTATTGGCAGAAATACCTTGTGGAGAAAATTGAAAGAGTATGAAATCGAAGAATAGTGTTACAGATACTGAATTCCTTCACAGGACCAGAGAGGCCGAGAGGGCATCTTGTGTTGCTGATGAATTGCGTAATCCCATCACTTCAATTCGGACTTGTCTGGAAATGCTTCCAGGTAAGCCTGGAAAAGTGTTTGATGAAAGTGATGTGAAATTGCTGCGCCTGATTCGTGAGGAGACAGACAGGCTGGGGCATTTAATCCAGGAGATCGTAACCTGTTCCAAGGACTGTGGTGTAGAGCCGACCTTGATTTCTTTGAATACTATTGTCCATGCAGTGGTTAGAAGAGTTCAAAGAGAGTCTGGACTCAGCGGCCAGGATATTGTCGTTAAAATGCCCGTGGAGGCCAAGGTCAGGGGTAATGTATTGCAACTTGAAAGGGTTGTTGAGTCCCTACTTGCCAATTCTCTGGAGGCTTTCGCAGGGAAGCCGGGTTCAATAGTTATTGAGCATTTTGTGGATGATGAAAGGTCCTGGCAGTGGTTGCGAATTCAGGATAGTGGTCCGGGGATACCCAAGCACCTGGGAAACCGTGTTTTTGATCGCTTCGTTTCCGGGAGTGAGACAAGAGTTGGTCTGGGCCTTGCTATAGCCCGGCAAGTGGTGAAGGCGCATGGTGGAGACATTGTTTGGCTTGAGGCCGAAAACGGTTGTTGTCTCGAAATCCGATTTCCGTTTTACGAAATTCAGGAAGAGTTGGGCAAGCTTGCCGTCTAGTCAGGAAATTCAGGCGTTTACTGGTCTTTCTGATTTGGCTGAAAATCTTTAAACATCATGCTGGCCTGAATGCCTGAATTTCCTTGGTACTTTGACTCGTAAGGGATCGCTTCACCTTTCAAGCTATGGTAGAAGATCTGACAGATCTCGACGAAAGGGTAGATTCTCAGGGGGTGGATAACCATTATTTCCAGTGTCCAGAATCCGTCAAATCCCACATCTCCAAATCCTGCACTAACGTGGACAAACATTCCCAGTCTTCCGACACTGCTTCTTCCTTCCAACATGGGGACGTAATCGAGGGTTTTAGTTCTTTCGTGAGTTCTGCCCAGATAGAGTTGTCCCGGTTCAAGGAGCAGGCCTTCTTCAGGAATCTCGATCTCTTTTGTAGGATTGGGGGATTTCATGTCTAATGGGAGTTCCGTGTAAACCTGAAGTTTGTTATGGAGTCGAAGATTGTAACTGTTGGGATTGAGTAAGTTCTCATCGTAAGGTTCAAGGAAGATTTTGTTCCCTAGATCTTTTTTAATTTCTTCACCGCTCAAGATCATCTCAACTCCTCTTTAATCGCGAGTTTATCATAGCTGATTTCTTTGCAACAGAGCGAAAATCAGCTATTCTTGGGAGATGATTCCAAAGGAAGTCCAAGCGATTCTCAGTGATTACTCCAGCCGAACGGGTAAGGAAGTGGATTCGTCAAACATCAAAGACTTCCTTATTCAGCTTCTCCGGGAGTATTCGTCCATGTCTCTTGAGGACCTCAAGGCTTTGGCGCGGCATCTGAAATTGAGTCCAGTTTTTTTGTATCAGCTTTATGATGAGGTTTCCAGTGAGTTGATAATCGAGCGTCAGATTATTTTATGCGACAATCTAACCTGTTTGTCAAAGGGAGCAAGGGAGTTGAAAAAGTATCTTCTTGCCTCTATGGATGACTTTGAAGAGCAAGGTTGGGAGGTTGAGTTTCGCAAGTGTTTGGGTTCTTGTTCAACTGGTCCCTGCACGCTGGTTTGCGGGAGTTTGAAGCAGGGGGTTGCAATTCGTGATTTAGAACTCCTGCTTAAAGCGTGATTGATTGTTGAGTTTTTGGAAATCCCGTGTTATTTTGACCCGCATTTTCGCGGTATTATTCTAGCTGTTACCGTGGTCTAAACGAGAGGTGAAAGATGAACTTTCCTATTGCAATTCGGACGCTACTATTTTTAGTGCTGGCAGTCTTTTCAGGTTTCTGTAATGAGTTAGGAGACCTGAAAGGTAACCTCAAAGATATTGGGGCTTCTGTTGAGCAGAAAGCGCAGCAAAAGGTCACAGAGATTAAAACTCAGGCAGAAGGCAAGGTCGCTGAGTTGAAAGAAAAGGCTGGCGCAGAGCTGGAGAAAGTCAAGTCGAGCCTTCCGGAAGGACATCATGAGGGTGACGGCCATAATCACGGTCACCATGAAGGGGATGGTCACGACCATAGTCATGATGGGCACTCAGAAGGTGGTCATCACGGACCTATCAAGGACTTGCCATTTTACTGGGTCATACCTTTTGCAATTCTATTGCTTTGTATCGCGATTCTTCCACTGGTAGCAGAACATTGGTGGGAAGAGAACATTAATAAGGCAAAAATTTCTTTTACACTTGGGGCGATTGTATTTGCTTATCTCGTGATGGCTCATGGTGGGGCAGGGTTGTATCTCATCAAGCACTCAATGCATGAATACTTTCAGTTCATTGTTCTTCTCTCATCACTGTATATCATTTCCGGGGGAATTGTTTTTCGTGGAACTCTTGCTCCAACTCCTGCATTGAATACCGCAATCCTGAGTTTTGGGGCATTGATAGCTTCCTTTGTTGGAACTACCGGGGCATCGATGCTTCTTATTCGTCCATTGTTGAAAGCAAACGTTGGCCGCAAGCACGTAGTTCACACAGTTGTTTTCTTTATTTTTATGGTTTCAAACATTGGTGGTTGTTTAACTCCATTGGGCGATCCACCTCTCTTCCTTGGTTTTTTAAAGGGTATCCCTTTTTCCTGGACATTCAGTCTTTGGAAAGAGTGGTTGTTTGTAAACGTCATTCTGGCAATTGTTTACTTCATTTGGGATTCCATGTACTACAGAAAGGAAGAATTTCTTGAAGAGGACCTTCAGCAAGAAAAAGAGCCTGTAAAAGTAGAAGGCTTGATGAACTTTGTTTGGTTGGGTGGCGTAGTTGCTTGTGTAGCTTTCGGAACTCCAGACAAATTTCACGCTCTTGGATTACCCGCCGATACTCGTGAAGTCCTCATGATTGGTTTCATTGTCCTTTCACTTGTATTGACAGACAAGAAACTTCGCGAAGCCAATGAGTTTAACTATCATCCAATCAATGAGGTGGCTTTTCTTTTCGTCGGAATCTTCCTGACAATGATTCCAGCCATCAATACTTTGAAAATTATGGGGCCAACTCTTGGTGTGGAAAAAACCTGGCACTTTTTCTGGGGAACAGGGCTCTTGTCCTCCTTCCTGGACAATGCGCCAACCTACGTAGTTTTTCTGGAGTTGGCCAACAGTTTGAGGCTGGAGGGGCTCTTCAGTCCGGAGTTGGGTGCTTTGATTGGTGAAAAAGCTATTCTTGTTCCCAATGATATTTTAACTGCAATTTCACTTGGGGCCGTTTTCATGGGCGCAAACAGCTACATTGGAAATGGGCCAAACTTTATGGTGAAGGCGATTGCGGAACAAAGTGGAGTTAGGATGCCAAGCTTCTTTGGGTACATGATGTATTCCTTTGGAATTTTGGTTCCAATCTTCCTGGCTGTCACATTTATTTGGTTCTAGGGAAGAATTGACATGCCGTCGTCAGGCGACGGCAGTATTTACTTTGCAAGATTCGAATACTATAATCCGAATCTTGCAACCGAATACGGCGTGGATCAGAGTGTCTGATCCGGTAAAAAGGAAAGGAAACGCATGGATAAAGCGATGCTGGATTACAACATCAAAGTGCGTCTACCAATAGTAATTTTGGTGGCTCTTATTAGTTATTTCACCACTTTTTTCTACTCCTTCGATGAGAGAAACCTCATTGGATACACTCCGGATCAACCGATAAACTTTTCTCACAAGCTTCATGCTGGAGAATTGGGGTTGGATTGTCGCTACTGTCACGTTTCCGTAGAGAAAGCCAGGCATGCGAGCATTCCATCAATGGATACTTGTATGAACTGTCATTCGCATGTGAAGAAGGTGGCAGGCGCAGAAGAGGATAGTGCAGAACTCGCTAAATTGAGAGAAGCTTTCGAGAAAGGCGAATCCATTCACTGGAAGCGAATTCACCGCACGCCTGAGTATGCCTACTTCAATCACAGTGTCCATATTGCGAAAGGTCTCGACTGTACTGAGTGTCACGGCAGTGTGAAAACTATGGATAAGGTCGGACTGAAAAAGAAAATCACCATGGGTCGCTGTATTGAGTGCCACAGAAAGCCACACAAGACTGTTGAAGGCGGGAAAGTGGTTGTGAAGAATCAGGGTCCACAGCACTGTTTTGCTTGTCACCGCTAGGGAGGAAGAATGTCTGAGAACCAGTCATCGAAAACGAATCAAGAGAAAGTACATCGACGCTCCTTTTTCGCTGCCCTCGGCGGTCTTTTTATGGGGGCGATAACGTTCAGCAGATTTCGCTCCACAGAAAATAATGAGGAGATCTCTGTGAGTTTGCATCAAGATGCAGTCAAGCGTGAAAAGAGGAAAGCATGAAAGAGAATCAAGAGAATTCTTCTTACTGGAGAAGTTTTGAAGATTATCATCGCAAGGAATCCGGTGAATCGGCTCCAGTGGTTCAGGAGTTTATTGAGGGAACCTTTGATGAAATAGACCTGGACTCCATGTCCAAGGTAAATCGTCGTCGCTTTCTAAGTCTGATTGGAGCTTCCGCGGCGTTAGCTGGAACAGCTTGTTCTGACTATCGAGATAATGGTGAAATTGTTGCTTACAGTAAGAAACCGGTTGAAGTGACTCCGGGTGTGCCGAACTACTACGCAAGTACTTGTGACGGATGTGAAGATTCCTGTGGAGTTCTGGTAAAAACCAGAGAAGGTCGTCCAATCAAAATTGACGGAAATCCTGACGATCCTGTCCGCAAGGGAAAGTTGTGCTCTAAGGGTCATGCTTCAATCATGACTCTATATGATCCCAATCGTTTGAAGCAGCCACTTGTATCCAATGGAGCTGGTGGATTTGATGAAATTGACTGGGAAGCTGCGGCAAAGAAGGTTCAGTCCAAGATAAAGTCAGCATCAGCTTCTGGCAAGAAGACCGTGATATTTGGTCCTTCAGGACATTCATTGCTCCGTGAAAAACTTGTAGCTGATCTTAAGAGTAAATTCAAAGGCGTAGAGTACATTGGATTTGATTACCTGGCTGTAGAAGCTCGCGATCAAGCGTGGATGGAAGCCTATGAGGAATCTCAAATGCCCGTTGTAGCCTGGGAGAAAGCTGACGTAATTTTGTCTGTTGGCTCTGACTTCCTCGGTAGAGGTTCAGGTAAAGTAGAAAACGTACGAAGATACTCTTCGCGTAGAAGCTCTTTTGATCTTTCGACGATGAACCGCCTTTACTGTGTAGAAGGTGGTATGAGCGTCACCGGAATCAATGCGGACTACAGATTACGACTACGTCCAGATAGTTATGGAGAATTTCTTTTAGCTCTTGCTAACGAAATTGTGGTCGGCAAGAAAAAGGGTTCTTTCGCAGGTGATGCCAGACTTAAGCAAAAGTTGGCTCCCTATTCATTAAGCGCCTTTGTGAAGACACATGGTATGGATGAAAAAGTGGTCGGCCATTTGGTGAATGATTTGATTGATGAATCCAGTCAGGCATTTGTTCACGTTGGAGATCGTTCGTCAAGAGAGGTTCATCTCGCAGGATTATTGCTCAATGAAGCAGTGGGTGGCCAAAGAGTTTACGAACGTTCTCAAATAGCCCCATCGAACAGCGCTACAAGCGCTCAGCTTCAATCCATGGTATCGGATATGAATGCAGGCAAAGTCGGAGTATTTATTTCCTGGGCTCAAAACCCTGTGTATCACCTGGATGGTGCGTTCGACTTTTCTTCAGCTTACAAAAAGGTGCCATTTAAAGCTTCCTTGACACTTGCAGAAGACGAATCAACTCGCAACTGTGATTTGGTCCTTCCAATGCATCACTACCTCGAGTCCTGGGGAGATTCCTACGGGAGAGGCGGTGTTCACAGTTTGAGGCAACCAGTAATCAATCCTCTATTCAAATCAGCACAAGCAGAAGACTTTCTCTTCGCTTTGGTTGATGGAAAATATTTGCGAAGTCGCTCACATGATGAGCTAAAGGGTCTGTGGGAAGATGTTTATCGTAAGTCTGGTTCATCAGCGGGTGCAGCCAAGTACTGGTACAGCAGTCTTCATGATGGTGTGGTTACATCCGGAATGGTTCCTTCCTCTAGAAGTCCGTTTCAACTGGGCTCAGTAATGAATCTCTCTATCAGTGGTGCTGATACGAGTAAATTTGCTGTAGAAATTCAAGAGAGCTACAACCTTGGCGATGGATCTTATGGTTCGGTAGGTTGGTTGCAAGAAGTTCCTCATCCAGTATCAAAAATGGTATGGGATAACTATGCAGCGGTGTCGACTGCCACGGCCAAAGAGCTCGGGGTGGAAAGTAACGATAAAATCGAGGTAACACTTGGTAAAGACAAGCTGTCCTTGCCAGTTTTTGTTCAGCCAGGAATGGCCGACAAAACCGTGGTTGTTGAGACAGGATATGGGCGACAACACTCCGGGCCGGTTAGTGATGGTGTTGGTTTTAATGTAAACCCCCTGATTCAGCTTTCCGGTTCATGGGGGAGTTGGGCTTTTGGTGGAGCACAAGTGAAGAAGTTCTGGGGAACATATGAGCTTGTTTCCACTCAGGAACATTGGGCATTTGATGAGGATGTCCCCGAGATGCTCAAGAAATTGACCAAAGACGCTCACTTGAGACGCAAGATTATTCATGAAGCCACTTTGCCATACCACAAGAAAGATAATAATTGGCTCAAGGACTACAACGAAAAGAAGAGACATCATCTAGAGTCTATCTACGTTGAGGAGCATGAGTACAATGGAGTGAAATGGGGAATGGCGATTGACCTGAATAAATGTACCGGATGCATGGAATGCGTGGTCGCTTGTAATAGTGAAAACAACATTCCAGTCGTTGGGAAAGAGCAGGTTCAGAAGAATCGTGAAATGCACTGGATGAGAATTGACAGGTATTATGCAGGAACTGTGGATGAACCACAGGTGAGCGTGCAGCCAATGCTATGTCAGCAGTGTGACAATGCACCCTGTGAAAATGTGTGTCCTGTGGCAGCGACTACACATACACCCGATGGATTGAATGGAATGGCTTATAACCGATGTGTGGGAACTCGCTATTGTGCGAATAACTGTCCATACAAGGTGCGCCGCTTTAACTTCCACAACTATCGAAGACATTTCGAAAATAGCCATTATGAAGCGAAGGTCGCTGAACTGGCTCACAACCCGGAAGTGACAGTTCGCTCACGAGGGGTTATGGAGAAATGTACATTTTGTGTTCAAAGAATCATGGACGCAAGATCAGAAGCCAAGATTGAGAAGCGTGAATTGAAAGGTACCGATGTGACGGTTGCTTGTCAGGATGCCTGTAATTCAAATGCAATAGTTTTTGGCGATCAAAATGATAAGAAGGGTCCATTGATGCCCTACTTGAAACATGAATTGGAATATAAACTTCTGGAAGAACTGTTGGTCCGGCCAAATGTGATCTATATGGCCAAGATCAAGAATACTCATGAGGAGGCCAGGTCGTGAGCGTGGATTTTACGAAGCCGGCACCCTTGGTAGAAGGGGGAGTGTCTCTCAAGGACATCGATGATGTCATTGCTGCTCCCATGGAGAAACCGAACAATAAAGGATTTCTCCTGGCTCTTTCTATCAGCTTGTCGTTACTAGGTATTGGAGTAATTTCTGTAGCGAAATTACTCTATGATGGAGTAGGGGTATGGGGAAATAATAACCCTGTAAACTGGGGTTGGCCTATTGTCAACTTTGTATTCTGGGTTGGTATTGGTCACGCAGGAACTCTGATCAGTGCGATTTTGTTTCTCATGAGGCAGACCTGGAGAACAGGGATTGCAAGATTTGCAGAGGCTATGACAATTTTTGCTGTAATTACAGCCCTGTTGTTCCCTTTGCTGCATACAGGACGCCCCTGGTTGGCTCATTATCTGTTGCCTTATCCCAATGAGCGGGCTATGTGGGTTAACTTTCGTTCTCCATTACTATGGGACGTATTTGCAGTAAGTACTTATTTCACAGTTTCACTAGTGTTTTGGTACGTGGGTCTCATTCCAGACTTTGCTTCAATGCGCGACAGAACTACGAACAAGATCAAGAAATTCATCTACTCCGTGTTCAGTCTGGGCTGGAGATTCTCCAACCGACACTGGCAGCATTATGAGCGTGCTTATCTTATTCTGGCCGGGCTGTGTACTCCACTGGTACTGTCTGTACACTCAATTGTAAGTTTTGACTTTGCGGTTTCTTTGATACCAGGTTGGCACACCACAATCTTTCCGCCTTACTTTGTTGCCGGGGCTATTTTCTCGGGATTTGCAATGGTGCTGACGGTTCTGATTGTTGTCCGGGTTATCTATAAGATTGAGCATATTATTACAGCTCTTCACCTTGAGAGAATGGCAAAGATTTTAATGGCAACCGGTTTAATGGTTGGCTATGCCTACGGGATGGAATTCTTCATTGCAGCGTACTCCGGAGTGGAGCCCGAGCAATATGTTTTCATTAATAGAGCTTTTGGACCCTATTCCTGGGCTTATTGGACAATGATTATCTGTAATGTGATTATTCCCCAGATTTTCTGGTTCAAGTGGGCGCGCTACAACATCCCAATTTTGTTCATCGTTTCAATAACTACAAATATTGGAATGTGGTTTGAGCGATTTGTAATCACGGTTACTTCTTTGCACCGCGACTTCCTTCCATCAAGTTGGGCATACTTTACACCAACAATTTGGGACGTTGGCCTTTACGTTGGTAGTTTTGGATTCTTCTTCACCGGGGTAATCCTGTTCTCCAGGTTTATGCCTGTAGTATCCATGGCAGAAGTGAAGATGGTTGCTGAAGGTGCGCAACCTTCTCATCATGGAGGGGATCATGAGTAGAAAGCTACATTCGATCGTTGCACTTTTTGATAAGCCGGATGACATCATTCATGCTGCAGAAAAAACTGTTTCGGAAGGTTATAAGGACTTTGATGTTCACACCCCCTATCCTGTCCACGGGATGGATCATGCGATGCACCTGGAGCCCACCAAATTACCTTATGTAACGTTGTGTTTTGGTCTCTTTGGACTAAGTTTCGCTGTATTTTTTCAATGGTGGGTAAGTGGTGATGCTAACACCAGTATTGGGGCAAAGAACCTCTTCTTGCCTTACTGGTTGGAGCGATATCCATTCGTAATTGGTGGAAAGCCCTTGTTCTCATTACCCGCCTTTGTTCCGGTGATGTTTGAGTTGACTGTCTTGTTTGCTGCATTAAGTACTGTAGCAGCATTAATCGCTGTTTTTTGTGGTCTTCCTGCCAACGCACACCCCCTTCATGACACCGAGTATATGAAGAACGTGTCCAGTGACAGATATGGCCTTTGTATTGAAGCAAGTGATGACCTGTTTGAGGAAGGGAAAGTTAAGGACTTTCTTCAATCACTGGGTGGGCACAGTATTGCGGCAATCAAACAGCCCTACAAGAGACCGCCAAGTTTCTTCTCCACTCTCATCTTTATGGGTGTTCTGGGTGGTGTAGCAATGGGCGTTGGTGTGAAGGCGTATGTAATCTACAACAAAATTTTGTATTTGCCTCCGTTCACGTGGATGGAGACACAGCCCAAGTTGAACGCTCAGGATACCAACGACTTTTTTGAAAACAAAAGTACAATGCAGGATCCTGTAGCAGGAACTGTTGCCAGAGGATTCATGCCATATGAATACCAGGGCGACATTGCTTCAGCAGAGGCAAGCCTGGTGAATCCAGTTCCGGTTAATCAGGAAACGCTCACCAGAGGTAAGCTGATGTACTCAGTACATTGTAGTGCCTGCCATGGTGATTTGGCTGACGGACAAGGGAAAGTTGCCCTTCGGACACAAGAGTCCGGAGTATGGGCAATCCCGGGATTCCATACAGATGTTCTTCGTAAAGCTGGGGACGGATACTTTTACCATGTGATTATGGATGGTAAAGGAAAAATGTCCAGCTATGCCAAGCAGATTGACGAAGACGATCGATGGGCTCTCATTCATTACATCCGGGTTCTTCAAAGAGCTAAGGACGCAAAGGAGACGGATCTAAAATGAGTTCAAAAGTACAACATAAGAACTTTAAAGGCAGTGCTCTTAGCGGAGCAATGATGTATGCCGGACTGGGCTTGCTTGGTTTGGGTGGTGCTTTGACAATCGGAACTTATGTTTCTGACAGTGGACGATTCTGGAGTCATGCTGTCATTGCGTTCATGTTCCTCTTGTCTCTGGGGCTTGGTGGCTTGTTCTATGTAGCCCTGGAATATTTGGTGGGTGCTTTCTGGTCCGTTCCTGTTCGAAGGATCAATGAAGCTATGTCAGGCTTTTTGTATCCATTGACTGTTATCGGTTTGTTGATCACTGTGATTACTATCTTCTATGCCGGACATAGTAGTCCATATCATCATTGGCTTCCAGCACCCCATGGTGCTCACCATGGGGCTGGAGGGCATGGGGACAAGGCACATCATGGTGAGAAAAAGGCCCATGGTGACAGTCACGCCAAGGATGCTCACGCCAAAACAGACAAAGGCGCTGATTCTCATGCGAAGGAAGGCGGTCATGATGATCATGGAGCTCATGGCCATGATCCCATCATTGAAAGCAAGCGCTGGTGGCTAACTGAAATGAGGTTTTTTGTGGCAGTTTGTATCTGCTTCTTTTTCTGGCTTTTGTTTCGACACTTCTTTGTGAGTCAGAGTCGTAAACAAGATGTTACCGGAGATCACAAGATTACCTTGCGCAGTTCTCAAGTTGCTGCACCTTTTATGCTGGTGTTTGCGGGAACGATCAGTATAGCTGCGGTCAATTGGCTCATGACGATAGAGCCGCATTGGTTCTCAACGATGTTCGGGGTTTATTACTTCGCAGGAACTCTGGTAAGCTCAGCGGCTCTCCTGACAATCATGTCTGTGATTCTGAGAGAAGGTGGTTTTTTGCATCCAAAACTGCAAAGAGACAGTTACTACTCCCTGGGTTTGATGCTATTCGCGTTCAATACCTTTTGGGCCTACATTGCATTTTCTCAATTCATGCTTATCTGGTATGCAAATCTACCGGAAGAAACAATGTGGTTTGTGGCGCGCTATGAAGGTGGCTGGATGTACATGTCACTCTTCATGATTCTGTTTCACTTTGCGATTCCTTTCTTTGCTTTGTTGTCCAGAACTCAAAAGACGAACCCGAACAGACTACTCTTTATGTCTATGTGGCTACTCGTTGCTCACTATATGGATCTGTATTGGGTTGTTATGCCTGCAAATCCACATGGTGGATTTGGGCTTACAGATATTGGTTTTGTCCTATTTGCTTCAGGATTTGTGCTTTTCTTCTTCAGCTTCTTTGCTCAGAAGGCAAGTCTTACTCCTGAAAAGGATCCGAAGCTGGCTCACGCACTCGAATTTAGATTACATTAAGTTCTATATGTCAAAGAAACGAGCGCTGTTGATCTGTCTGATCCAGCGCTCGTTTTGTATACAGCAAAGTTTATTACCGGTTCAGACCCACTCTCTGCCAATTGTGGCTAAGCGATCGTATCCAATCTACCAAAGACTTTAGAGGACTGGTTTGAATTCCAGACTTGTTCCTTGTTTAAAATACTATGGATGTTACTTCTGCATGTTCTGATTAAAGAAGTGCAACTTCCTGTTGTGATCTTTGCAGTTCCGGGTATCTCAAGATCAGGTTTTCGTGGGTTTTCGTGCATAAGTTGGCTCTTGATGAGGTCTTGAGATCATCTTAAGGAGGGCCATACCCTTAAATTTTGCGAAATTGATGATGGTATTCCCACTTCATCTCATTTTCGCGAGCTTCATTAAGAATAAGCTGAAACTGTGGGTTGTCTCGAAGTCCCTGAAAGCTGTCTTCGATCTTCAGGCGATGGTAATCTCTGTATCCAGAGAAAACTGCACGTCGCAGATTATAGAGTGAGGCCTTTACATTGCCCAATTTTGAGTATAAGAAAGCAAGGTTATAAGACAATATACCCTCGCGATGAGGTGACAATTGCCTGGCCTTAATCAATGCAAGTTCTGCCTCCCCGAGCCGTTGTGCCTGGATTAATGCCAGAGCATAAATTTCGTGCAAGACGGGATCGGGTCCATGCAGTTTGATACCTAAACTGGTCCAATAGGCGGCCTTGCCAAACTTTCTAAGTTTAAAAAGGGTCTTTGTAAATTCTCGAAAATACTCAGGATGCTCTTGTTCTGACTTAAGGAGTGCGTGGAACAAAAACTTTTCAGAGCGTTCGTACTCCTCTTTTGCATAAAGAATCTGCCCCATCAGATAGAAGAAATGTGGTGTTTCTAGGCCTCTTTTTTGGGCGACTTTCAGGTAATAGTGAGCCTTCTTAAAGTTCTTTTGCTGAACGTAGAGAGAGCAGAGTCTCAGAAGTAGTTCATTGGATCTTGGATTCTTCTTCAGCTCGCTTCTAAGTTGCGAAACATCTTCCGTTCGCACATTGGAAAACAGGGGGTTGTTGAAGCCTGGCAAATCCAGATCAAACGAGGATGTTGAAATCAGGAACGCAAAAAAAAGGCCGATAGTAACTTTCATCAAGTTTACTATCGGCTATTTTTACTAGTTACTTTGCTGCTTTAGCAATTCTACCAGTGGCCACGCTGTGGTCACCATTTCGAAATCCTTGAGCATTGGAATCCGAATCCATCTGTAAGCCAGATGTTGTGTAAGTTTAAGCTTCTTGGAGATGCACTCTACAAAATAAGCACTGACCTCCACCTTGCCAAAATCATACTCATGACTAGTCGTTCCAAGGCGATCTCCTACGACTACGTCGAGGTTGAAGCGTTTTGCGAGATGATCCTTCAGACCCTCTTCAGGAGATGCATCTACGGAAACCGCCCCACCGGGGAATTCCCATTGACCGGGCAACTTGCCCTTTTCATCTCTTTTGGCTACTACAAAACGACCTTCGTCCCGGATTACCGCGACTACTACTTTAAATGTGGGTTTTTCACACATGAATCAACGCCTTTGTCAGTACATGTTGGATTAGAGGCACTGATTTTACATGCAATTTTGGAATAAAGCAACCCGGTCCCGGGAAGGGGGTGTCCCGGGGTGTAGTGGCTCTGTTTCTGGACGTTGTGTAGAGTTGTGAATCAGGATATCTTGCTGATCCAGGGAGAATAAAATGAAGATTTCAAGAAACGAGCTGTGTCCATGTGGTTCCTCTTTAAAGTATAAAAGCTGCTGTTCAAGCGGGATAACAATTAGAGCGTCTGACGATGACTTGCAAGTACGTGTCGAAGCATTTGATCAGTTGGTGGCTGTTTTACTGGCGAAAGCAGGGGAAGAGAGAATGCAGGGCTTTTATGAAATGGGGCTGGGTCAGTTTCGAATTGCGACAGAACTTAATGAAGATCAGTTCCACCAGTACCTGGAAAGTGATTTCGGTTATCAGCAGTTTATGGAGTGGTACCTCTTTACGATGCCATTTGATGAAAGTCCCTCGTTGTTTGAATACCTGGGCTCTGAGATCCTGGATGAGGGTTTAATTGAAGGTTCAGAAATTGTTCAGCAAGAAATATTGCCTTCTTTGCTGGAGTCCCGATTTTCGCTGCTGGAAGTTCAGGATCTGACAGAAGGTCATTTTGTACTGCGTGATGCTTTGTGTACAAAGTGGCACTTTGTTCGCGCTTTGTCTGAACTGCCTCTTGAGAAAGGTGATCTCGTGACGGGCAGGATTTTGAATACGGAGGCGGGAAAAGTTCTTTTGTCGGCTTATATGGTGTATAGGGACAGAGAAGATTCAGTGTCACTTGTTTCTGAATGGTCGAGGTTTGAGTCGAGTATGAAGTTAGCCGAAAATGATTCAGGCGAATCCTGGGAATTCAGCGATTTTTTAAAGGAAAATCAGGTGGAAGTATACCGAATTCTTGCATCTCACGCGCTCAGGCCTCTCAAGAATACTCAAGAGTAGATTTTGAAGGATTGTCATTAATCTTGTGAGTGACTTAATCATTAGCTATACTCGCCGTCTTTGAGCAAGAATGAGGAATGTTCGATTATGAGTACTACAAGCACTGAAGTTTCAAAAAACCACTCTGTGGAAGAAATGTTGAAGTTGATTGTCTTGATCCTTCTTGGTTTCTCGATTGCGTTTTTCTATTTGAACGTTCAGCAGATTCAGTGGGACGTGGGTTACGGCCTGCGAGAAGTTGATACAAGAGACATTCATAAATGGGGTATGAATTCGTTCAAATTCAGGGAAGAGTCGGAACCATTTACAGGAGTCGGTATTCGTTGGTTGAGTGGGCCCGGTTCTGCCAAAGTTGAGGAAAAGATTTTCCAGCACGGTATGCTGCATACCAAGAAGATTTACGACCCAAAAAGTTCCACGATGCTTTTCGAGATTCAGTTTGAAAATGAGAAAGTGACGCATGTGTCGGTTTATGACAAGTCGGGTCAGCTTTTAGCTCAAGGTACCGAAAGCTTTGTTAAAAATGCGATTCAGAAAGCTAATCTGCAGTCATTTTACAGAGCAGACCCAAACTAGACGGTCTGCTGAAAACCACCTACAGAATCTCTAAACTGGCCTGCAGCGCCCCACTGTTCTTGATTTCCTGGATAATGGCAATCAATTGGCTTGTGTTGATTCCCATCAAGTTCAGCGTGTTTACCAGATCCTGTACAGTGCTTGCCTGATCCATATTCACGACTCTTTCGGGTGTGCCTGTTCTGTTCAGAGGGTTCCCTACCTGAATCATCATTGTCCCGTGGGCAATTGCCAGAGGAGCAATTTTCACGTTTCCTCCTAAAACAACGGTCCCGGTTCTCTCGTTGATGATGACTCTGGCCTTTTGATCAACCATGACTTCCATCCCCCCTAAAAGTGACACATACTCTACCGGGTTACTTTGAAAGCTGTAAGGGATTTTCACCTTAATTTTCGCGCTGTTCATGGCAATGGCTGTACCTACCCCATAGTTCTGGTTGATGGAGTCTGCAATTCGATTGGCGGTGGTGAAGTCCGGATTCTGTAAAAGGTAGAAGAGTGTGTCTCCATTGGTAAACTGCATGGGAAGTTCTCGTTCCACAATGCCTCCACCCGGAATCTTGGCTACAGATTTGTGATTTTCCTGTCCCGGGCCGGGATCTTTACCCCCAATACTCAGGGCACCCTGAGCTACTGCGTAGACCAGTCCATCAGCACCTTTGAGAGGAGTTTGGACCAAAATTCCTCCCTGAAGACTGGAAGCGTCACCCATAGTGGAAACAGTCACATCGATTGTGTCTCCGGGAGTTGTGAAAGCAGGATACTCAGCTGTAATAATTACTGCAGCGGCATTCTTGGTATCAAGCTTTCCTTCTTGTACCTGCATTCCCAGGTTCTTCATGGTATTCATCACCATGTCTCTGGTCATTGTGGTTTTGTCCCCCGTGCCCTTGAGTCCAATGACGAGCCCGGTTCCAATCAACTGGTTTTTTCTGACTCCCTGCAGTCTGGCAATGTCTTTCAGTCGAGCTACAGTTTGGGCACTGGTAACTGCCAGAGTGGAGAGCAGGAGTAATAGTAAGCTTATAGTTTTAGTCATCAGGATCTCCTAAAACAAGACGTGCATGATTTTTTGAAAGAAGCCTGGTTCTCTGACTCCGTCAAAGGCTCCCTTTCCATCAAAGGTGATTTGTGCGTCAGCGATTTTGCTCGATTCAATCATATTATTCTTAATGTCATGAGGACGTATGTAGCCAGACAGCTGCACTGTCTGCTTTTCCTTGTTTACTAAAACAGTTTTGTTGCCCTCTACGTAAAGGTTTCCATTGGAGAGGACTTTTTTAACCATGACAGTGAGTGAAGACTCCAGGTCAGACTGACTCGAAATCTTACCTTCTCCCTCCATTTCACTTTCATGGTTCTGGTTGGAGAATGTGTTAGCCAGAGTATTGGTGATTTTGTTGATTGGTTTTGAATTGGCCAATGACAACAAGTCTCTCAGGCGGCCCCACATGTCGCTGGTAACAGTTGTGTTGTCATCCACCTGCGACTTGAAGTTTTGATTTGATTTTGTGGTTTCCTTGATGGATATCTGGATGATGTCACCGGGCCCGATTCGGGGATTGAAGGAGGTTGCCATATTCTGTGAATGGCGGCCCCACATAGAAGTGGCATCTACAATGTTGAGCAGCAGTAAAAGTAGAATCAGCTTGCTGAATTTCGAGTTGCTCATGGTTGTCATCCTTTGTTTGTTTTTGTTGATTTATGTATCGGTGAGATTGGTTCATAAATTAAGTGCCCGAGTAAATATTTATGATTTTTGAGCAGTAGTTTGGTTTTCCTGTGGTCAAATCAGAATAAAATTTGAAATGCATCTCAAAAATCGATAGCTTCCTTGTCGAAAGAATGTGAAAACTTGGGATTGCTTCGAAGAGTGGGCTGTGATAAGTTATCTGCCTGCTTTTCAAGCAGACCCTAACATGGCGGCCGTAGATCAGTTGGTAGATCGCTAGATTGTGGTTCTAGTTGTCGCGGGTTCGAGCCCCGTCGGTCGCCCTGCAATGTAATGGACTCGTGGTGTAATGGATAGCACTGCGGACTTCGGATCCGTAAGTTGGGGTTCGAATCCCTACGGGTCCATTGCATTTATGAGGTTTGTTATGACAAAGCGATACGTACTTATCGCAGGCTTTTTTCTGTGCCTGAATTTTCTCTTCACCACCAATTCTTTGGCAACTACTGCCCAGATTCACAACACTGCAGGGCTCGCTTATTTCTATCAAGGGAAGTACGCTCAGGCATTTGAAGAATTCCTGGCAGCCGTGAAGAAAGACCCGAATAACATTGTGGCTCACTTCAATCTTGGAAGAATATTTGAGAGACAGGGTAAGTATCGAGATGCGTTTGTACAGTACCAGCGAACTTTATCTTTGGACCCTGCCCATGATCAGGCTCGACAAGGTTACAAAAGGTTGATTCGTTTCAAGGCCAAGCCTAAGTTGCGCATACAGTCTGAGGATGAAATCCTCGAGGAGAAAATTATAAAAAATGACATTCGCTCAGAGGCTGCTAAAGAAGAACTTTTGGCGAAACGTATATTGAGAATTGAGGAGCATTTCTCCAGGAAAAGTTATGAGGCTGCTTTTGAAGTGGTGCGAAGAACTCTTGAAGTATTTCCGAATGAGGGTGATTTGTACTTCTACCTGGGGCGCTACTACTTTGTTATGGAGCAGTACAAGCGAGCTTCTGAGGAATTGAATCGGGCTTTGCGCCTCGGTGTTAAAGAGGAAGATGTTACTCAATATCTGCTTGCGCTTGCGTATGAGAACCTGGGAGACTTTGGCAGAGCTGAAAGAGCCTTGCGAAGAGCTACAAGTCTTGCTCCATCAAACAGTGTCTACTATGAGAGGTTGGGTATTATTCTGGTCAAGCAGGGTAAAGATGCTACGGCTTATCAGAAATTCCGTGAAGGGGTCAAGGTGAATCCCGCCAGTGTCGAGACCCGCGTAAAACTCAACAAATTGTCCAAAGAATTGAGCTTGCAGACCTTCCACAACGGGAAACTGGCTTTTGAGCGAAGAGAATATGAGCAGGCCAATGAGCTTTTGACGCAAGCCCGGGACTACGGGCAGTTGAGTAGCGAAGAGTTGGAAGAGACCAAGATGTTACTGCGTATTACGGATTACTGGCTTTCCAAGGCGCGCAGAATTGAGAGGGTAAGGGAAGTTCAGCGAAAGCGAACCCAAAATATCAAGCATCAGGAAAGGGTTAGCTTTGCTGAAGCCGTAGAGCACCCCGAGATTTATCTGGGAAGATACATTTCCTGGAGTGGAAAAGTGCTTCATGTGAAAGAGAAGTTGAATCATTATGAAGTTCTGGTGGACCTGAATCAGGATAATGAATTTCAGGAAGACCTGGAGATGCGAACCTGGGTGAAGTTGCACATAGATGGAAAGCGCCCTGATGACAAGCGCTTGAGCTATCTGGGGACGGTTGAATTTGAAGGAAAGTACAAAGATTGGGAGTTCTTGAAGAACCCCTGGAACAAAGAAGTATCCATTCGAAAGCAACCGGTTGTTTATTTGACTGAGGGCAAATTCAGAAACGAAAATTTTGCCTCGGGCTTTCTCAGGGTATTCCCGGAAATTGATTACAAAAATTGATTAAATTCGTCAGCTTTTGTTTAGTCAAGTTTTGAGATTCTAAAAAAGTGGTGTGAGTGCTTTCGGGCTCTTGACTTTTGCGCAGATATTGTTACACTCCCTCTCTGCTTTTGCGAAAGTGGTGGAATTGGTAGACACGCTAGATTTAGGATCTAGTGCCTTCGGGCGTGAGAGTTCAAGTCTCTCCTTTCGCATCTTCATTTTTTCAAACGTCGACACTGAAAGAGGGTGGTTAATCCATGTCAACTCAAACCAATCACACGGTAGCCCGCGAAGATCTTGGTGATGCCAAGGTAAAACTCCACGTAGAAGTTCCTAAAGATGTAGTTCAATCTGCAGCGAAATCTGTGAAGAAGCAGATTATGAAGCATATCAAAATCCCCGGATTTCGAAGGGACAAGACTCCACTTCCACTGGTGAAGCAGTACGTGGGGCAGGATCGGTTCAATGAGTATGTTCAGAGGGAATTGCTTCCCAAGGTTTATTACGAAGCCCTTGAGCAAGAAAAAATCAGCCCTATTTCAGAGGTTAGTTACGAAAATATTCAAGTGAAAAAGGACGAGTTCGCCTTTGATGCAAACTTCTCCGTAGCGCCGGATTTCAAACTTGGAGATTACAAGAGCTTGAAGTTGAAGCCGGTTGAACCTGAGGCAGTAGAAGACAGCGCCATCGATGAGTTCTTGTCAGAAATGGCTGAGAGATCTGCTGAAATGCAAGATGCAGCCAAGGACGCGGTAACCGAAGAAGGTCACCATGTTTCGGCTCTGGTCAAAGGGAAAATCGATGGGGAAGATGTTAAGGCCCTGAGACACTACAATGTTGGTCTGACTCTTGGAAAAGAACAATTGTATCCGGACTTTGACAAGAACCTTGTTGGAAAGAAGAAGCTTGATCGTGTGACTTTCGAGTACAGTTTTGACAAGGACTTCGAAAACAAGGCTCTGGCTGGAAAAACAGCGGAGATAGAAGTCAAAATTCTGGGCCACAAGTTGGTTGAGGTTCCTGCAATCGATGATGCTTTTGCTGCTAAAGTGGGCGGGTTCGATGATGTGCAAACATTGAAGGATCAGGTCAGGGTTGAGCTTGAGCGACGCAAGAAGGAAGAAGCAACGACTGCATTTCGAAAAGAAATCCAGGATGCATTGCACGGAGTCATCGAGTGTGAGATTCCTCAGAGTCTTGTGGAAGAATTGACCGAGGCAAAACTCCATGATCTTAAGCACGATCTTCAGCAGCAGGGCAAGACTCTCGAAGATCACCTTGAAGGTCTGGGAAAGAGTGAAGAAGAATATAAGGAAGAGTTGAATCAGGACTCAAGTCGAGAATTGAAGCTCAGCTTTGGATTAACGGAAATCGCTCGCAAGGAAGAACTTAAGGTCGAAGATCTGGAAATTCTGCAAAGAATCGACATGACAGCTCGTGCGTTGCAAAAGCGATTTGACGAGATTCTTGAGTATGTTGAATCTTTGGGAAGAAGAGTTCTCATCAGAAGTGAAATCATGCAGGAAAAAGCCTTGGGTTATCTCGAGAATCTCTATTCACCTGAAGAGGAATCTGCCGATAGTTCTGAAGAAGCTAGCGCTTAAAACGAACTCATACTTTTCAATGGGGCGGGAATGCGTCATCATTGAAAAGGCTGATACTGTACTTGGTGAAAGGAGTGGGCTATGCCTTTGGTGCCCATGGTAGTGGAATCCTCAAGCAGGGGAGAACGCTCATACGACTTATATTCCAGACTCCTGAAGGATCGCATCGTATTTCTGGGAAGTCAGGTTTATGATGAAGTCGCAAATATTATCATCGCACAATTGCTCTTTCTGGAAGCGGAAGACTGTGATAAAGACATCCAATTCTATATCAATTCTCCAGGTGGCTCGGTAACAGCCGGGCTGGCGATTGTTGACACCATGCAGTACGTGAAGCCTAACGTGGCCACCATTTGTATTGGGCAGGCCGCGAGTATGGGTGCCATGATTCTGGCGGCTGGTGAAAAAGGTAAGCGTTATGCACTTCCAAATTCTACGGTAATGATTCATCAGCCCCTCGGGGGAGCAGCCGGACAGGCGACTGACATTGAGATTCGTGCCAACGAGATTTTGCGAATCAAGCAGCAGATGAATGAAATGATGTCCCGTTTTACCGGTCGACCAATCGATCAGGTTACAGAAGACAGTGACCGCGACAACTATATGACCGCGAGAGAAGCACTGGATTACGGCATCATCGACAGAATTATGGAACGAAACGAAAATTAATTCGTAGAGATTTGTAGATCTGGTTTGAAGCGCCCAATTTACAGATCTCAGGGAAGGTAGTATGAGCATATTTAATTCCAAAGGAAACGAAAATTATCGATGTTCCTTTTGTGGAAAGAGTCAGGACCAGGTCAAGAAGCTGATCGCAGGTCCTGATGTTTACATTTGTGATGCGTGCATTGAATTGTGCAACGAAATTATTGTAGAGGAGCTTGAGGAAGAAAAAGCCTCCGGCCGTGAGGAAATGTTGAAGCCCTCGGAGATATACGAGGAACTTAACAATTATCTTGTGGGACAGCATAGTTCCAAAAAAACCATTTCTGTGGCGGTCTACAATCACTTTAAGCGAGTTAACGCCAAATTGGCAGAAGATGTTGAGCTGCAAAAGTCCAACATTCTTCTTCTTGGTCCAACTGGTTGCGGAAAGACCCTTTTAGCCAAGACTTTGGCAAAGATTTTAGATGTTCCTTTCAGCATTGCTGATGCCACTTCTTTAACGGAAGCTGGCTACGTAGGAGAGGATGTCGAGTCGATTTTGTTGAAACTTATTCATGATGCTGATTTCAATATTCAAAAAGCAGAGAAAGGCATTGTTTATATCGATGAAATCGATAAGATCGCTCGCAAGGGAGAGAATACCTCCATTACTCGAGACGTTTCGGGGGAAGGTGTTCAGCAGTCCTTGCTAAAAATCCTTGAAGGAACTGTTGCAAATATTCCGCCCAAAGGTGGAAGAAAGCATCCTCATCAAGAGCTTATTCAAATTGATACATCAAATATCCTTTTCATCTGTGGGGGTGCCTTTGATGGCCTGGACAAGGTGATTGAGGAGCGCGTCAACAGTACCAATGTTGGATTTGGTGCAAAAATTACTTCTCGACAGAGCTTTGAGACCAGAAATATCTTTTCAGAAGTGACGACAGAGGATCTGATCAAATTTGGAATTATTCCCGAGTTCATTGGGCGACTTCCGGTTGTATGTACTCTTGAGCCGCTTTCAATTGATACCCTGGTGTCCATCCTTGTGGAGCCAAAGAACGCTTTGGTCAAGCAGTATCAAAAGCTTTTTGAATTGGAAGGGGCGAATCTTGAGTTTACTCAGGAGGCACTGACTTTGATTGCTCAAAAAGCTTATGCGGAGAAGACCGGGGCGCGAGCTCTGAGGTCTGTGATGGAAAGACTGATGCTCGACATCATGTTTGAACTGCCCAATCTCGTGGAAAAGAAGAAAGACTTCCTGATTACCGAGGATTTGGTGGCTGGTGTTGAGAAAATCGCAGATTACGTAGATCTGAAGAAAATAGCTTAAAGTTAATATCTTAAGTACAGGAGCGAGAATACTGGTTCAGTATTCTCGCTCTTTTTTTCTCTGAATGTTTTGGTCGAATTCCACTTGAAGTACTTTGGGGTCACCCCGACCAAAATTCAAGCCCCTGAATCAGTAGGCATTCAGGTGGGCCGGATGAATCAAGACTGAGTTCGCAACAAGGCATCTTCAATGTAATTTGAGACTTTGGGGAGCTTTGAATTTTCGTGCATGCTCCCTTGGTTTGTAATATACTTCGGGCCTCTGAAAAACTAGGGAGCGAAGCATTATGGGTAGAAAGAAGAACAAGACGAACTCCACTCCATCATCCAGCTTGAATCACGCCGGGTCTGATCTTCAAAGAGAAAATATTGAGCTTCTGACAAATTTGCCGAAGATGCTCGTTATCCTGAGTGTTGCCGCAATCTTGTTTCTCATGCCTTTGTGGATCGATATCGAACTCAAGCATGTTTTTAATACAGCTAAGGAAATCCTATTTGGACGGTTGTTAATGCTGGGCCTGTTGGGCTGGGTTCTTTATATCGCACTTAAGGGGAAGTTGCTCATTCCCAAGGCAAGAGCGTTTTATTTCTACTTCGCCACAATGGTTTTCATGATACTGAGCATCAGTTGGTCCATTTCACCGGACTTGAGTATTCGGGAGATTTCACCACAGTTGGGTTGTTTTGTTCTATTCACTATGATTGTGACGACCATTCGATCGGAAAAGGTGGTTCAGTGGTTGATTACTGTATCCATTTGGTCAGCCTTGCTGGTGACACTGTACGGACTTGCCCAGTATTACGATTTTGATGATAAGTACTTTCAAATTCAGGGGCGTACGATGGTTATGGATACTTTCGTGGGCAAGATTGTTGTTCCACGGGGTGAGTCGGCCATGTCACAGATTCTGCCAATTGCGAGTGCCAGTTTCTATCAGGGTATTTTGCTGCCCCAAAAACCCGAAGAGCACTTCAAGATCTATGCATTTATGGGTCACAGAAACTACTTTTCTGGTTACTTGGTGTTGATATTGCCATTGATCATCATACGTTTGATGCTCAAACTCAATAGTCTCATTTTTGAGGATTTCAAGAAGAAGGTGTCCAACGTCAAGATCAGTTGGGATATAGTCAGCAGTATCTTTTACAGCGTGTGTCTGGTCTACATGGCGAGGTCGATCTTGCTCACTCAAACCCGGGGGGCTCTCCTTGGGATGGTCGTGAGTCTCTGTTTCATGGTTTTATGTTCCATGTTGCTTTCAAATCGTGACAAAGCCAGGTTCGTCGTGACCAGCGTTTTTGGAGGTGTGGGTTTAGTCTCTCTCATATTAGGATTAATGTTTGTTACGGGATACAAAGGGCTCTTTGCTATCGCGGTAGCTGCCTCAGTATTTTGTTTTCTCGCGTTTATAGGTTTCTTCCGTCACCTAGTCCATCCTTTGGTTCTGGCCGGTATATTCATTGTTCTGGTTTTTGGATGTTGGTCAGTTATTTTTGCACCGGCGGAGAGCGACACTATTCGGTCTCGAAGAAGCACTGTAGAAAGGATTGTACAGACCTCTGACTGGAAAGGTAGTGCTCATCAAAGAACCTTGATCTACTCAACCACTCTTCGAATTATCACAGACGACTTTCCGACTTTGCTGTTTGGAAAAGGTATCGGAACTTTCGGTATCCACTACATGATTTATCAAGTTCGATTGTTTCTGGATACAGAAGTGTCTGGGAAGTTTCTCTGGGATACCAACAAGTCGATTTATGCTCACAATGAATACATACACTGGTGGTCGGAGATTGGGCTTTTTGGTTTGTCGTTGATGTTCCTCTTCTGGTATTTCTATGTGAAGAGAATACTCGCGGGAATGAACCGGATTCATTACGAGAGCTTTAAGGAAGATCCACTCAAGGTTCTAACAATTATCGCCTTGCTGGCTGGTACAATCGGGACTCTGACTCACTGTATTGTAACCTTTGACCTTCACTTGATGTACTCTATGGTTACGTTTTACTCCTGGGCTGCATTTGCACTTGTGATGGTTGGAGTTCAGCTGAAAGAAGTTCACTTGCCAATGCACTCCAAGGTGGGGTTGGTCGTGCTTGGTGGAATTGTAGCTGGCTATGTGACAATGCGCCTGGCAGATGTTTACGAACGAGACAAGCAGTGGAGATTGGCTTTCTACGAATTTTCCCGAAAGAACTGGAATCGTTCTTTTGAGTTGTATCAAGAAGCTTTGACCCATGACTCTACTTTGGGAGAGTTGCTGTTCGACTTTGGTCGGGTTCTCATGGATTCCAACAATAATCCAAGAATCAAGAAAGCGGATATCGACAAATACAATGTTCGAACCATCAAGAGAAACCTGAATACACATAGAATGTTTGAGCGCCCACACACAGTGGACGACCCATCAAAGTTGCCTGCCAACAAGGAATTGGATGACAGCAACCTGACTAACAATTTTATTGCAGTTTCCTCGTTTCTGGAGGCTACCCATAACTTCACCGATCCAGCGAACTTTCACAATATAGCTCTGTGTTTCTATAAGGAATCGCAAAACCCCCAGTGGAGTAACGAGCAAAGACAAGTCCTGGCCAAGAAGTCTGAAGACTACTATCGTAGAGCAATTGATTTGAACCCGATTTATGCTCAGTCACTTTCCAACCTTGGTTATCTGAAAGCTCTTCGCCAGGAATATGATGAAGCTTTTGAAATGTTAACCAGAGCGGAGAATCTAAAGGATGGAAAGACTCCGACAACTTATCTTGGTTTGGCGGTAATTTATGAGAATCGTAAAGAGTTTATTAAAGCTTTGGATATGTTCCTCATGCTGTTGAGCCGTAACCCTGGAAATTTGGACACTCTGGTTCGAGTTGGAGCAGTCTCCCATCGAATTCGCTCTGAGTTGGGCAAAGAACTGGTGCTCAAGCAACTCAATACCATGTATGAAGAGTTTCAGGCTTTCGAAAAACGCTATGGTCTGGAGTTTGAGGAAGGGGAGTTGCAAGGTTACATCGCCCTTTTGATTGAGCGTTTCAAAGTTAGAAAAGACAACGCACATTTCTTGCAGCATGTGAAAAAGCAGCATAATGTGACAGAGTCTGAGTACTACAAAGATATTCTCAAGGGCAAGAAAGTCAGCGTGGATGAATTTATTCAGACCATGGGTCTTTGGGCAGAGGACTACTTCTTTGATGCTGCTTCAAAGAGCACGAACAAGCAGCAGGCGGCCCAATTGTCCAGGCAAGGGCTGCAATTCAAGATACCTCGATTGCAGGAATTGGTCAGAAACAATCCGCAAGACCAGGAGAGCTTTATGGAACTGGCTTTCTCCTTCGTCAGGTTTGGAACTTTGCCAACCAACATTGCCAACAAGGAAAACTATTTGCAGCAGGGAATCGTAGCCCTCAAGCGACTCATTCAGCAGAATCCCAATAATGTTGAGGTGAGAATCAAGCTTGCACAGGCTTATCAGGAAGTGAACGACATGGCCCTTCTCAAACAGGCTTATCAGAATGTTTTGAAAATCATGTCTCCTACAGATCCACGGCGGGGTATGATTCAAAGAAAGCTTTTGATGTTGCGATAGGTGGGCTGGAAGTTTAGGTAAGTGCTGTCTGCAATTTCCTTTTGTTTCAGCACTCGCCAGTTTTTTGGTCAAATTGAGCCCAAAGGTTTTGCTTGTCCAAGTGACTCGATAAAGGCTCAGTGCCTTACTAAGTTCTGTCTTTAATGCTCAAAGCATTGTTAATCTGTCTCTACAGAGTAGGGAGCGTGCTTTGACAGAAACAAGCGGTTTTCAGTGCCACTTATCCTGATTCATTAGCAAGTTGTTTGAGATTCTAAAGATCTATTTTTTGAAATTCAGGGCGGTGTCTACGAAGGCTTCCACTCCTGGAATCGGAGTAGTTGGCAGTATCCCGTGGCCCAGGTTTAGAATGTGATTGGATCGATGCTTTGTAGCTTCCAATATCTCCAGAGTCTTTTCACGAACTTGCTCGGGTGGTGCGAATAATTGGGCAGGATCAAGATTTCCCTGGATGGCAATTTCCTCGGGAATCATTTTTAGGTAATCTCGAATATGAAGTCTCCAGTCCACGCTGATCACATCGGGTTTACACTCCACCATGGCTGGAATCAAGTGAGAGCCGCCATTGATGTAAAGGGTAATAGGTAAATTGTGCTCCCGTGCACGGTCGATGATGCGTTTTGTATAGGGTGCTGCAAACTCTCGATAATCTTCCAGGCTTAGTTGCCCGGCCCAGGTGTCAAAGATCTGGACTAAATCAGCTCCTGCCTTTTGCTGGGCCAGAACATAATCTGCAACAAGATCAGCGAGACCTTCCAAAATCTCTTTGAGTGTATCCGGGGAGTGATAGCTCCAGCTTTTAATACTCTCGAAATTCTTGCTGGTTTTGCCCTCGATTGCGTACGAAGCCAAAGTAAAGGGAGCTCCTGTAAATCCGAGCAGTGCTTTCCCCTTACCCTTGAGTTCTTGCTTCAGAAGTCTGAGGGTTTCAAAGATATGAGGGATGTTTGTTTCGACAGGGGGAATCTCCAGTGCTCGGTAGTCTTCGATGGAGCGAATCGGTTTTGCAAACACTGGACCCGGGTTGAAGTCGAGCTCCATTCCCATGGCCTCCAGTGGTACCAGAATATCCGAGAAGCAGATCACTCCATCCATGTCATAGCGGCGAAGAGGTTGCAAACTTACGTCAACGGCAGCGTCTGGTGTTTTACAGAGCTCCAAAAAAGTATATCTCTCTTTGTACTCACGATATTCAGGCAGGTGACGGCCTGCCTGGCGCATCATCCAAACAGGAGAACGCTCCGCTTTGTTTGCTACTGCATCTAGAATCAAATTTTTCTCGCTCATGTTTTTCTCTCTATCCACTGGTTTCGGGGCTGTGAGTTTATCGAAATGTCAGGGCAGTGGCCAAGTCTTTTTCAAGGGTTCTATATCCCGGGCATTGAATTTCTATCATGGTATGCCTTGATTGCATTCGGGTCATCGAAATTTTCGATTGAAGCATTTTAAGCAAAGTTATAAAATTCCTGCATAACCTATCTATACTATGATAGGGATTCATCCTCTCGAGCGGTTCAGATTCAACGAAGCTGGGAGGAGGAAGGTTGAATTAGCATGAGTAAGCAAAAAAGAGCTTTAACTACAGGTGAAGTTGCACAGTTTGTTGGTGTGAACTTTCAGACAGTTTTGCGATGGATTCAAAAAGGGCACCTCAAGGCTCACAAGCTACCCGGCCGGGGGGATCATCGAGTCACAATTCCGGACTTTTTGAAATTCCTGACTGAGTTCGATTTGCCTATTCCTGAAGAATTCCAGGAGGGTTCGAACTATGTGCTGGTGGTGGAGGATGAGCCACTGATTAGTAAGATTATCAAGATGGCTCTTGAAGATGCAGGTTATCAGGTAGTCACGGCGGCTAATGGCTTCGAAGCCGGGGCCTTGCTGGCAACTTACAAACCCAAGGCGATTACTCTGGATCTGAAGATGCCTGGTTTGGATGGATTAGGTGTTTTAAACTTCATTCGTTCCAATGATAAGTTTGATTCAATGAAAGTGTTGATTGTTTCCTCTCACCTGGAAGAAGATGAAGAGGTCTATTATCAACAAGGGGCCAATGGCATCCTGCACAAGCCTTTTCAAAATGACGAGCTCATCCAAAAGGTAGAAGAGTTGATCAACAGTTGATCTCCAGCTGTGAGTAATTCTCCCTTAAAAATTCGATTTTTTGCTCCCGCCAGCTATAGCTCCAACCTATCTTCTCCGTGGCTGGAATCTTTGCAAGATGTCCAGTGCGAAGACTATTCTTTAAGACAAAATGTAGATGGCTTTAGTGGTTCATCGATGGAGCGTGTCCACGAGCTTAAACATTGCCTGATGAATGAAGGGTTCTACATGGCTCAAAGAGGAGGGTGGGGTTGTCTTCAGCTAATGCAACACTACTCCACTTCGTGTGAATGGTCTTCCATAGGAAGTGGCAAGGTCCAGTTTTGCGGATTTTCGGACCTTACTGCACTTTTGAACTTCCTTTCGCAAAAGGGTCTGGCAAGCTGTTTTCATGGGCCAATGTTTGACTGGCCTAAAACGTCTCAGAATCTTCATTATCTAAGGGAGTCTTTTGAGTCTCTGTGCATCAGGCGGGAGGACTATTGCACTCGTATTGAGGGGGAAGTGGTCAATGGAGATCTGGTCCAAGGGCCATTGATAGGGGGAAACCTATCAGTTTTGCTGGCAACTTTCGGGACTCCCTTTGAGCCAGATTTTAAGGGTAAGGTTCTTTTTCTTGAAGAGATCAGCGAGCCGAGTTATCGAGTAGATCGGATGTTGACTCAATTGAGTTTGAAAAGAGACTTCAAGGATCTTCACGGAATCTTGTTCGGAGCTTTCACAGACTGTAGCGTTTCTCCTGTGGATTCCATGGATCTTCCAGTAGGGAAGTTGATCGAGCGATTCGTATCCCGGCTTGAAGTCCCTTGTATCAATGGTGTTCCGACAGGGCATCTTAATGACTTTTTGGTGCTTCCACTTGAAACTGATTCATCGTGGACCCAAACTTCAGACGGGATAGAAGTACGTCTGGCGGCTAAAGGGAAGCAGGAGTCATCTTAATGAATACAAAGCAGATCATAGACGGCTTTGCCAGTCAAAATAGAAGAGCACTTGCCAAGGCTATTACTCTGGCTGAGAGCTCCCGAGCGGAGGATCAAAAAGACCTTGCAGAGTTGTTAAGCAGTTTGGAGGCAAAGCGCTCAGGCAAATCGTCTGTACGTATCGGTGTCAGCGGTTCACCGGGAGCAGGAAAAAGTACTTTGCTGGAGACTCTCGGTGGCGTGTTGATTGAACAGGGTAAAAAAGTTTGTGTTTTGGCGGTAGATCCCAGTTCAAGTAAAACAGGAGGGTCGATCCTGGGTGACAAGACTCGTATGTCGACTCTATCTTCAGACCCCAGAGCTTTTGTTCGCCCTTCTCCGTCTATTGGTCATCATGGTGGAGTAGCACCCGGAACAAGAGAAGTGATTCTTTTGTGTGAAGCGTTTGGCTTTGACGTTTTGTTTGTAGAAACTGTTGGAGTAGGACAAAGTGAGATTGAAGTCATGGAAATGGTGGATCTCTTCTTGTTGCTTTTGCTCCCACACGCTGGCGATGATTTACAGGGTATCAAGAAGGGGGTCATGGAAGTTGCGGATTTAATATTCGTGAATAAGGCTGACCTGGAACCAGAGCAAAGCACGGTACTCAGGTCTCAGCTAGAGAATGCCCTGCATTTCTTTCGCCCGAAGCACAAGTTCTGGAAAGTTCCTGTTTTGACCGGCAGTGCCTTGCATGAGACTTCAATGTTGGAGATTTTGAAAGAAATCGATAAGTTTATTGAAGTTCTTGAAAAGAATGGATCACTCCAGGGGCTTCGAAAGAGGCAGCTTAAGGACTGGTTCATAGCTCGACTTAAAAGAAGGGTGTGGCAAGATTTTCTTGAGAAAAACGATTCTGATATCAGTGAACTTCAGGAGAAGATAGAGAGGGGCGAGTTGTCTGTGCTTCAAGCGCTCTCATCTTTTGAGTCCCCTTAATTTGAAAGTGTGTCAGACGCTTGTCAGCGTTGTTCTGGAAGAGCGTCCAGGAGTTGGCGAGTCTTCTCTCTCTCATCAAGGCTTGCGGAGTTCTGAATTTTCTTGAGAAGCTCCCTGCGATTGTACTCCCCAAGTTGGGTCCCGTTTCCACTATGTTCTTGAGAAAAAGGTTCGACAGAAGTGAAAGAGTTGTGGCCTTGGGGTGGAGGGTGGTTAGCTTTTTCGAATTCCCACTCAGTAAATTTGGCTTCAAAAGGAAGTCCTCTTTCAATCTCAGCTTCGCTTGTCTTTGACTTGAAAAAATCATAGATCTGATCACTGAGCATTGAAGCGGCAATTCCTCCCCCGATTGCGATGATTCCTCCGGAGCCCAAAGCGACAAAAGCGGCACTGCTTACAAGGGAAGATAGACCGATTTTCATCCAGTCCACATTTTTTAGATTCCCCTGAGCCCACTCAAAACCCACGGCGGCACCAAGAAACCCCGGGACTGTCTTCAAGATAGGTCCCACACCTGGAGGCAGAAAATGACCTGCAATAGTCAGAGCCGTTGAGCCAACAAAAATACCGGCAGTGGTTTTGAAGAAATCAGAGTCCTGGAGGAAGTCGAGAGCTTTTTCAGGTCTTACCTGGCCAGTCTCCGAGTAATCTTTAAGAAGGCTCGTTCCTACCCCTATCCCGGCCACTGTAAGTGCGTAAGCAAATATGTTCTTACCGAGGTTTTTTGGATTAAGCTTCAAGGTGCGGCCCTGCTGAGCGAGGGTATGCCTTTCCGTAAGATATTGGGGGACCTGTGTATTGAGAACGAAGCCAATATTATAGGCCTGCGAGCGATTCAATGTGTAGCTCATCCGCAGAGCAGACTCCCGAACAGCTTTTCGATGAAGAGACAGTTTCTGTAACTCCTGTTTTTGAATGTTTTCTTCGAGTAGAATCCTTTGCTGGTAGGCGGATAATTTGCTTGAACCCAAATTGCCAGCTCCAGAATTCAACCCTGGGTTGGCATAGCAAATTGTATAGCCAAGCAAGACCAGAAAGACTTTAATCAGTATTTGAAGAAACAACTGCATCATCAACCTTGGAGCACAGAACTATGCCGTGTTCCTTTCAAGAGTTACCAGAAACTACGGAAAGGGAGTGCTTTTGTTCCATGAGAGCTGTATTATTGCGGCCAATTACGGACTTTTTTACCCTGTGAAGGGTGTTTTTGATCGAAAGTTGAAAATTTACGGAGATTGATAGTGAAGAAGTTGATACTTGCCAGTCCTAGAGGATTTTGCGCTGGAGTCACCCGAGCGATTGAAATTGTAGAGAAAGCGTTGGAGGTTTACGGCCCCCCGATCTACGTGAAGCATGAGATAGTTCACAACCATTTCGTGGTGGAGAACTTGCGCAAAAAAGGTGCGATCTTCGTCGAAGAACTGGAAGATGTTCCAGAAGGTGCTCAGGTTATTTTCAGTGCACACGGCGTTCCTCCCAAGACCTTTGATGATGCCAGGGTGAGAAGTCTTCAAGTGACGGACGCGACCTGTCCTTTGGTAACCAAGGTTCACAAAGAAGCGGCTCGATTCGCTAAAGATGATTATGAAATTTTGTTGATCGGTCACAAAAATCACGTGGAAGCGATTGGTACCCAGGGTGTAGCTCCGGAAAAAACTACCATTGTGGAAAATATTGAGGATGCGGCCAAGGTTCAGATAACAGACCCGGACAAGCTGGCTGTTCTGACACAGACAACTCTTTCAGTGGATGATACAAAAGAAGTTCTGGATGTTCTCAAGGGGCGTTTTGAGCATTTGAAAGCACCTAAAAAGTCTGATATTTGTTACGCCACGACCAACCGTCAAACAGCAATCAAACAGATTTGTGAGGAAGTTGACTTGGTTCTGGTAGTAGGTTCTCGTAAGAGCTCTAACTCCAATCGACTCAGAGAAGTGGCTCAAAAGCGGGGAGTCAATGCCTATCTAATCAATGATGAATCCGAGATTGAAGAAAAGTGGCTTGAGGGAGTGGATGCTATTGGCATGACTGCCGGAGCGTCCACACCCGAATGGATTATTGAAAGCTGCATTAACAGGCTCAAGGAGCTTGGAGTTCAGGAGCTGGAAGAGAGATCAGTTGTTTCAGAAAATGTGAGTTTTCAACTGCCCAAAAATCTCAAAGATGCGATTGAGGGCAAGAAGGTAGAAGCAAGCAGTTAGATCCGAACTCCCAGCGGGTTCAGAGTCCAATATATGAATCAGTCTCTGGAAAATGATAAGGTTTTTGAGATCCGGAATCTTGAAAATGATGACTTGAGATTCCGTTTGTCCTGGTTCTTGCAGCGCTTCCTTCTGGCACCGGGCCTGATGTTCTATACCCGGATTGTGAACCAGACAGAGTTCATTGGTCTGGAGAATCTGGAAGAGCTCAAGGGGAAATCTTTTCTGGTTTGTCCCAATCACACCTCTTCATTCGATATCTGGATGGCATTTGAAGTGGGTTTTCAGGCCCTGTCCAGCTTTTTTTCGAATTCACATTATCTCTGTGGTTTAGGTGCTGCAGAGAGATTGGGTCCCGGTCCTGTGCGCAGTTTTTGTGTTCATGCAGGAGTGCTTCCAGTCGATCGCTCCAAGGGTCTTGAACAGTATGCTTTACAGGATGCAGTGCGATTGATCAATGAAAGAAAGAAGGAGATTGCCTGTCTAATCTATCCTGAAGGTACGCGATCCAAATCTGGATATTTAGCTCGAGACTACAAGGCCGGGGTGGGCTGGATTCAGTCGATGACTTCTGTTCCGGTTCTGCCTGTTTATCAGGTGAATTACAACAAACTACCAGCAGTAGGTCAGAAGTTACAGATTATCATCGACAAACCCATGTATTTTGAGGCCACAGAGGATCAAAGAAACAATCCAGGTCGCTGGTTTGAGATTACCAGTGAGATTATGGAAAGGCTCTACAGTCTTGAGAAGCAATATCACCCGAATCCTGAGGGAATTCCCGCGCAGACTGAAAAGGGTGTGAGCAGCAAGGCTGGAAGGATTTTTGCACCAGGCAAATCAATGAATGCACTTGCTGAATCTCAAGAGAGTTTTCTGGTGCTTCAGTCAAGCAAAGGAGTATGTGTGGCCGAAGAGAATGCAAAGATCCCCGGGAACTGGGAAGAACTAGGTGTGCTTCCGTCTTTGCCTGAAAACCTCCCCACTACGGAAGTTTTCTGCAAGAAGTTGGCGGTTTCTCAACCAATAGTAGTCAGTGCTCCTCGCTGGCTCCAGCTTTCAAGCTCTAGGTTGGCAGAGAGCGCTTCAAAGAATCTACTCGTGAGTATCCCTCTGGTGGATCAAACGATGCTGGAATTGGAAGAAGAATTGGACGGTTTGTTTGATGCTGGAGTGTCCACTGACAAGATCATGATCGATTGGAGATATCACCCTTCCAATGTCTCCCTGAATCTTCAAAGAGCCAGGCTGCTTCATAACAAAGGAATTAGAAGACTGTGTTTCTTCGGCTTCCTGGCGACTCCTTTGGACATTGTCGAGAACTGGAATCAGGAAGACGGATTGAAAGTATGGGTGAAATCAAGCATTCCCGATGCTTTGATTCGACTGGCTCTTGGTTTTGAGAAAACACAGAAAGCAGAACTTGAGGCAATTGTGCTTCAGGAGTTGGAGCAATTTAATCGTGACAGTTTGCGTCTGGATCAGTCCTTTGACTTACTCGTGTCTATGGTAAAAGAGCAGATTGGCAAAGAGGTTTTGTTGGGAGTGGGGGCAAGCTATCTTGATCCCGATTATGCTTTCTTGCTCTATCAGAGAGGGGTTCAGTTTTTTCAGTTTGATGAGGTCTTTCGATTCTTTCTTGATGGGAGCTATTCCAGTAAGTTTTCAAAGGACGCGAGCTGGGTCATTGATCCCTCTTATTTTGAGATGGGAGTTCAGATTCGGGTTGCCAACAGCAATCCGGCTTATCTCCTTTTGTCCAGAAAATTGGAGAAGATCTACCAGTCAAGTTCAAATGGTACTTTGTCTAATGAAGATCTAGAGTTCGTGCAAAAATCCTCGGGGGCAAGCAGTTTGGAAGAGCTTGCTCAGCGGGCCAGTGAAGAGTTTGAAGATGCTTTTCCGGATTTGGTGGCTCTTTCCGTTACGGATTCAAGATCAAGACTGGCTCTTTGTTTCAAATTTTTATTATTCAAGCAGGCGGAAGGTCTGACTCCTGTAGCAAGAGCATTGGAATTTGTTGAATCAGATCTTTTAAAATCTGATTCAGGAAGCGAATTTGCAGGGCAATATATGCAGAAACTCAAAGCACAGGCTCGCCAGTTTTATGCTCGCTGCCTGGGAATGAATTAGGTCTTCGATTGAAAGTCTTGCTACTGGGTTTCGTAGCCTCTCTGGGGGCTTCCCTTGCTCCAGTTCTAACCCGACCGTTGTACACCGAGGGATTGAATGCCTTTCAGGGTTTGGTGCTGATCAGCTTCTTTGGTGCACTCAGTCTTTCACTTTTGGCCTTTCATCCAGAATTCTTCAAGTCTCCCAAGTCAGTTCTTCGAAGGTGGAAAAGTCTTTTATTCATTGGACTTGTTTTTCAGGCAGCACCGGCTTGCCTTCTTCATTATGGACTAATGAGCCTGCCTGCGATGTTTGTTGTAATGCTCAAACGATTGCAGCCCATTTTGATACTCCTGATTGTGTTTCTAATTCAACGCAAGAGCGTGAGTTTGATTTCTGTAGTTGCAAGTGTAGTGAGTGTCGCAGGTGTTTGTCTGCTAATAGTCTCAGGAGAGGGCTTTGGGCTTCAGGGAGTGGAAGAAAACTGGACTGCTTTGCTCAGTGTGATGCTTGCAGTCTTGCTATGGGCCTTGTTCTTTGTCTTTGTGAAGCAGGTTGGTGAAGGGATCTCCCCCGAATGGATCAATTTTTTCATCCTGCTCTGTCTGATTGTGGTGAATCTGCCTCTGAGCTTTGTGCTGAATCCATGGCCGGAAGGGATTTTTCAGAATCATCAGTTAATGCTTTTGACTCTCATCAATGGAGCTTTTTGCTTTGCCTTTGGTTTGACTGCCGTGAACTACTGTTTGAAGCTTCTTGATCCAGTGGTCATGAGCTTGCTGATGCTACTGGGACCATTGGTTGCTGCTGCTGGAGCTCATTTTCTTCTCAATGAGACTCTCAATCAGATTCAGATCTCGGGTTTAATAACTTCTCTGGTGGGGCTGAGTCTATTGCCTGCGGAAAAGCTTTTCAAAAAACGTTCAAATTAGTAGTTTTTTGTAATAATTCTTGAAAAACAGTAGTTACGGACGGAAAAAGCGCGGGGTTTAGAAACTTCCCCGACAGTTTTTACGTAGTCACGGGTGAGTGGAGTGCGTCCACTTGCAATTAAGCAAGGACTCCGGTTTTGATTTTGATTCGAATTTTCGCAATTTTTTTGGCGCTGAATGTTGTTGTCTGCTCAGGTGACAAGGTTTACGAATTCAAGATTGGAGAGTGCTTTATTTCCGCAAACCTGCACGATGGACGTCAGGATACCACTGTGCTTTTGTCCAACAGATTTTTAGAAAAGATGATCAGTGATCGTTTGAAAGAGGTTGGGATTCAGCCTTCCGCGAGTGGCGGGAAATTTGTAGAGTTTCAGGAAAATCAAATTCTAATTCGTGGTATGCAGGGGCCGGTCGATTTCAAGATCCTGGTCGATGGAAGGTTCTTTCAGTATCGAAATCAAAGAGATCCTGATAAGGTTCATTTCGATTTTACTCTGTCCCTGGATAAAGGAAATGAAAGCTTTCTTGGAAGTCTGCTCAACTTTGTAACTTTACCTGTAGGATTGGTGTTTGAAGCTGTCCTTAACGTAATTTTTGCGGCAACTCACGTGAAAGCTGATGTTATGGACTATTTTGAAATTGATGTGAAAGGTTCCTTCACACCAATGGCTTTTCTCAAGAGAATTGCCGCATCGTTTCTTAACATCTTCTTACCTTCCGAGGATAAAATTACCATCAAGCGAGCCGGGAAAATCGAATTAAAGATGAATCCAAAGGCTAAAACTCTACTCAATAAACTAAGGAACCTGGAAATCGGTCAGAAAGACGAGGCTTTACTCGTGTACTTCTATTAGTTATGAAAAGTACTTTTGTTTGCATATTGATTTTGCTGATACCGAGTTTTCTGTTCGCAGAGCCCGGTGGTGCCGTACGGGTAGAGCTAACCGACAAAATGGTCAGTTCCCTCTTGCAATATGCACTAAGCTCAATTGATGACACGCTCAAGGTAAAAACGACTTTTTCGAGGCTTTCAGCCAATGCTCCCAAGCAAAATGGATTCAGTCCCCAAGGTGAGGTTCGCTATGAGGTGAGCCTCGAAACTTTTGATCTGTATTTTGATTCAGTGGATGGTTCCATGTCCGCAGAAGATTCGCAGAAACTGGAAGATGCTCTCAACAATTTGAGGACTGGACTGGAGAGAGCCGGTGTTCAGTCCGTTTCCTTTTCCCTTCCAAGTTTGCTTGAAGTGCGGGGTCAGGATCGAGACGTCAAGATTCGCATGAAGCTCTTTCCAAGGATGCTGAGGCTTTCCGTTGAGAATGGGGGAAGTGAACTCAATACTCTCTTGTCCTTTCTCAAAGATGTTCTGGTTTCCCGTATTCAGGAGCCATTGCTTGAAGGAGTGGGAAGCAAGTATCTCAACAACTTGAAGCTTGGAGATCTCTTTGTTCTCAATGCTCCAAACCTTGCTAAAGATCACATCATTGAAATTCAGGTCAAAATGGGACAGGTGAATGGCTTGAATCCACTGAGGTTTCGCTCCTTCGCAACGGGCAAGGGAAAGATGATTCTGGAAGGAATCACAGTGCCAGGGGATGATTCATGAGTAGATTTAGCCTGAAGCTCCTGGTATTTGCCTGTTTTCTGGTTGTCTTGTCAGCCACAGACAGTTTCTTTGACGGCCTTGAGTTGGATGAAGCTCCTGAAGGAGATGTGGTTGTCTCCAGTGAGTCGGAGTCACTTAGCGAATACTCTTTTGATGCTTTTTCCCAGACCTGGAACAGCGATCAGAAAACCTACAGTTATGAAGACTACTACGGCGATGTGAAGCCGGATGTTGCTGTGCGTATTGGTTCCGAGACCGTGAAGCGGTGGTCTTACCGCTTCCTGGGTCAGGAAGGTCTTCCCGTTTATCATATCCGCTATGGAATCATAGGAGACAATCTGGACATTAGTGTTGTCATTGACCACGATTACTTCAAAAAGAGAGGGGAAGTTGATCTCGTTGCACCAAGTTGGGGACCAGGCGAAGTCTTCAAGGAGGTTGGAGATCGAGAAGCTTATCAACCGCAGGAAGTGGAGCAAAAATTCGTTTTTGACGTACGCTTCAGGATTCGCTTTCCATTGCTGGGTTACCAAAGCCCGGAAAACAAATCTTCGGATAACACTGTGTACATGGAGTTTGCCCGTCAATCCATCAATGCTTATTACTACGAAGACTTCGAAAAGTTTATGGAGCTGCTTGAGCGCAAGATGACTCTTCAGGAGGAGAATTACTCGACTGCACTGGAAGGCTCCTTCTCCCGTGGTAATGATCCGGAACAGCAGATGGCGCAGGCAATGCGGGAGCTTGATGAACTGACTCGTAAAGTGGAAGAAAATGGTGACTTAACCGAAGCAGAAATGCGCCGATTCGAAGAGATATCCGCATTTTTGGATGGCCGGGATAGCCTGCAGCAAAATACAGACTCCATGCGAGACTTGACCCGTCAGATAGAAAACTTCAAGAGTGTAAGTCTCCTGCCAGTGGTTCCTTCCGCTCGAGCAGTACAGGAGCTTCTCAACTTGCTCACGAAGAACAAGGTGTTTGCGGAATACCTTGATATTCAAGTTGTTGATTTTAATCAGCAGGCAGGTGGTGTGGTGAAGGTGTCTGGATTGAATCGGATTATTGAGGCAAATCTTCCTGGGTTGGATGTTTACTTCGTGGGAATCGACCGGGTGAATCAGTCCAATGGGCACTTGTTTGGCAGGGAACCCAGCAAGATTTTTGTGGCTGCGAGGATGAGAAATGTTTTCTAGTCGCTTTTTACTATCGTTGGCTCTGCTGGTCTTGCTACAGAGTTCACTGCTCGCTCAAAATTTGAAAGTACATCTCAGCCGAGCGATGGTGAATCAATTCACAGACTTTCTCTCTTCTTCTCATGATGCTGTGGATTCTGTATTGTTTGATCTGGTGGATGAGAAGTTCGTTCTCAAGGTTTTTTTACGAAAGACGAAAGTATCAGGTATGGACTGGGTAAAGCCGACTTTGAGGCCTGGGGAGATCTTCAAGCCTTCTGAAGAGCGCGACGGAAGTGTGACTGTTTCCGAAGAGGAGGACTTCCTGATCGGTTTTGCTCTGGAGTTTGAACTCAGTACAAAGCCTGAGGATCTGGATGCTGTTTATTTGAGTTTTGAGCAGCCCAGAGTGGCAGCTTTCTATGGCTCGGATCTGGCTCAGTTCCGGATTTATCAAAAGGAATTGACCACCATGCAGGCTGGCTACAACTCACTCCTTGAGCGCAAATCAACCATCGTTAAGGAGTTGGAAGGGCTGACCCGTTCCGAAATTCGCAAAAAATTGTTACTTACAAGAGCTCGTGCCCAGATCCAGCAAGAGGTCGACGGGATGCAGGAAAGGTTGCTGGTACTGACTCGCTATGTCACCAGATTTCATAGTGGAAGTCACTTCTCCGTCTTACCAAGTGATGCGGTACTCACCGATCTGGTTCGGTCCGCCGGTGGTGTTGTGAATGGAGATTCGATCATGAATGATGTTTACGAAACGGTGCAAGGTCTGGATGTTCTCAGTGATAGTCTTGGTGTCCAGCTCATCGGGGGCAAGATTGAGAATCGCTCCGGCACTGTTCGAGTTTTTAATATCAGTAAGCCTCTGGCTCCGTTTGTCCCCGGAATTCTCTTTGAGTCGGTCAAGGTGGTTGGTATTGATGACGTCTACCCCCATACTGTAACTGACAGCGCTCAGGAGGAGTCGGGAAACTATTTTCTGGAGTTTGTAGCCAAAGCCAGGGAGTCGGTTAGAGGAGGTCAGCAGTGAACTGGAAAAGATTATTGCAAAGTATTGCTCTTTCGAGCTTGATATTACAAGCGGGTTACTCTCAGGGAGACTCATTCTTCGATGGAATTGAAGGTACTCAGGAATCACAGGAGCAGGCTCCCTTGATAGATCAGGGGGCCGAGGATTTACAGACGGTAGAGATTAACACCGACTTCTGGTTGACGAACTTTTCGACAATCCACAGAGTTCCTGAGATGGAGGCACAATTTCCTCCTGCTGTTTACCCTGAAAAAGTAGATTTACAGATTCAGTTTGATTCACGAGTGGTACAGTCTTTCTCTGATTACATGATTACCCAAAAAATCCCAATGGTGTATGACATGATGTACGATCTGACTGAAGATGATTTTCGAGTTTCGATCATGCTGGACTACGATGAAATTGACAAACTTGATGCAATTTCAGGCCTGGTAGAGTTGAGGGGTGCTGCGGAACGCAAAGCCGTCGGAGATAAAGGGATTCTGGCTATTGACGGAGTCTTCAAGATTTACAATCAGGAAGGAAAGGAAAATTCCGTTCTTCTGGCATTTGATGAAATCGAAACCTACCGTTTTTGGCGAGATGGAGAAAATTCAGCAAGTCCCGGAGACTCCAAAAATCTTGAGCTTTTTCGTCGCTACATTCGTACTGGTGGAGAAAGCTCCGGTGAAGAGGTTGATGTAGAAGCTCTCGAGCAGGAACTGGAAGCTCTTGAGCAGGCTCCTGAAGATCAAAAAGACTATAGAAAAATGTTTGAACTTCAAAAGCGGATTCAGGAAGCTCAGAGTTCAAACAATGAGTTTCAGCTGGTGAAAGATCGTTTCAACACCCAGATCAATCTCACGCCAAAATTTATGAGCGCCCTTATTGAGTATTTAAGCAAGATGAATGTCTTCAACAAATACCTGGAGCTGTCTCATCATTCGATTGAGTCGGGTTCAGAGGGTTCATCAGTGACTCAATTGATACAGGTGGATCGACTGGACAAAGCTTTGCAGCTGGCTCTACCTGCTCTTGCGATCAATTATGTGAAAATCGAAGACGGCAAGGCGACATTAACAGGCCGTATTGCAGACCAGCCCTGATGGATAATTCCGAAAACAAGAGTCCATTGCTTGGAAGTCGAAAGCTTTACGGGGAAGGTGGTTTGCCTGTTGTTGTACTTTAGCTTAAAAGAGTCCAGAACGACCGGTGGAGATTTGCGTCTTTGCAATCTTACCGGGTCAGTAAAACTTGCTTTTGAAACCATGCACTTAAACGATCTGTTTGAAATTTTCGACAATCAACAAGGAGCTGTGGCCAGCTTTGTCAAAAATCCTCCCACAAAACTAGACTCTTAAAAGGCGAAGTAGGGGCGTCAGCTCCGCTGCCTTGATTTTGTAGGGTATCGCACGCTCAATCCATTCCTTGTTTAATCCGGCTCTGAGCATTCTTCGCATTGCAATCACCGTATCAAGACGACTGTCTTTCTGATCCAGATCAAGTTCCCACTCTTCCATAGGCTTCTCAAAACTCTTTTCCATTTCAAGCAAAAAAGCAGCTATCTCGCTGAATTGGTCTTCGGGCCAGAGGACTCGGGACAGGTCCACACAGTAAAGTGCGTGGCCTATGAGATAGGCATCCTCTTTGAGTTGATGATCATTTAACAATCCCTTGACTCTTGAAAAGGCGTCTTTTCCAGAATCTCCAAGGTCCTGGATAGAGGGGAACAGGAGATCCGCACTGTATTCGTATCCGCTGACATGGGAGTTGTCTTCCTTGGCTCTGTGCATTTGTTGGATCAAATCATCGAGATTGGAGTATTCTCCCGGCTGATCAATAAAGAGCTCCGGAGTGGGTTGCTCTTCTTGTGCAGAGCTCCATTGCTTGACCATAATCTGGGCAAATTTTTGAAGGCTTTCCTTTACCTTGTCGAGATCTTCACTTTGATGGCAGTAGAGAAGAAGTCGCCTGTGAATTCTTCGTTTTTGGACAATTTTACGGGCATTTTCTCGCTCCAGCCTGACCTTCATCATGTTGTACAAGCTCATGTAAGCCCTCTTGCGAGAGCTGTCGTTAAGAACCTCATACGCTTCGCGAATGAGCAAAAATTTGTTGGTTTCGTCCTGATTAGGATTTGTGTCAGGATGATACTTTTTTGCTAATCGGCGGTAGGCTTTTCGGATTTCTTCCGGTTTTGTACCCGGGTTGACCTCCAAAATTTCAAAATAGTCTTCAAAATCTTCAAGTGCTGTCTTTCGCATAGATCCAAGATAGTCGCTTTTTACTCTCATTCCCAGAACTGTTCCTGCACAATTTTGAAAATCGAATCTTCTTCTGGATTCCAGTCTGATTTGTCATTTCTGATTTGGAACGATTGTTCAATGTGAAACAGTCCTTCCTTCTGTCTTTGACAAGCAGGGCCGGAGGGACTAAAATTCGCAGTGGTATGTGATCAGCACCGGATGCGGTGTAAGGCAGGTTATTCCTGCCCGAAAAAATCGAATAACAAATGATTGTCAGAATGAACTGACACGGGAGTGGATACATGAACTGGATTTTCCGCTATTTGACTTCATCCATTGGAAAGAAGCACATAATGGCATTGAGTGGCTTTGCATTGATGTTGTTTCTAATTGGACACGTTCTGGGTAACTTTTTGCTATTTGCAGGCTCAGATGTTTTTAACAAGTATTCACACGCTCTTGTGAGCAATCCATTGATCATACCAATCGAAATTGGATTGTTGACGGTCTTTCTGGTGCATATCTTTTTTGCAGTCTGGACTTCTATTGAAAACAAGACGGCCCGTCCTCAGCAATATGCTCACCCCCTGTGTGATGACAAACAAAAGCTGGGATCAAGTTTTATGCTTGTGACCGGAGTGATTCTGATTTTCTTTGTTATTTTCCATATCGTGGGAATCAAGTTTGGCACTAACTATCCAACTGAGGTGGATGGAGTTGCCATGAGAGACTTGTACACCTATGTACTGGAGTACTTTCAATCTCCAGCTGTTGTTGCCGCTTACACTTTCAGTATGGTGGTTCTCGGGGTTCACCTGAGTCATGCTTTTTGGTCTGCTTTCCAAACTTTGGGAGTGAATCACAAGAAATACACTCCAATCCTGAAATTACTGTCCATTTTGTTTTCGTTCGCAATTGCAGGTGGTTTTCTACTTTGCATAGTATTTGCGGCTTGGAAGGGAGCGTAAGATGATTGATTCCAGAATTCCTGAGGGTAACCTCGCTGACAAATGGACAAATCACAAGGGGCATTGCCAACTCGTAAATCCAGCAAATAAAAGAAAGTACAATATCATTGTTGTCGGTACGGGTTTGGCTGGAGCTTCTGCTGCTGCCAGTCTTGCTGAACTTGGCTACAATGTGATGAGCTTTTGTGTGCATGACAGTGCCCGAAGGGCGCATAGTATTGCGGCTCAAGGTGGGATCAATGCCGCCAAGAACTATCAAAACGATGGTGATTCGGTCTGGCGTCTCTTCTATGACACAATCAAAGGAGGAGACTACAGATCTCGAGAAGCCAATGTGCATCGCCTGGCAGAGGTGAGTGCCAACATTATTGACCAGTGTGTTGCCCAAGGTGTTCCCTTTGCTCGCGACTACGGTGGTAATCTGGACAATCGCTCCTTTGGAGGGGCACTTGTATCCAGAACCTTTTATGCCAGAGGCCAAACGGGACAGCAATTGCTTCTTGGCGCTTACAGTTCTTTGATGAAAGAGGTGAACAAGGGGCAGGTGAAGCTCTTTACAAGAAGAGAAATGCTGGATTTAGTCATGGTGGATGGAGAAGCACGCGGGATTGTTGTGCGAAACCTCACTACAGGTGATATTGAATCTTACGCTGGAGATGCTGTCCTGCTGTGTACCGGTGGATACGGAAATGTCTTCTACCTGAGTACAAACGCCATGAATTCCAATGCCACGGCGGCCTGGCGTTGTTACAAGAAAGGTGCCTACTTCGCAAATCCTTGCTACACGCAGATTCACCCTACTTGTATTCCGGTAGCCGGTGATCATCAAAGCAAGTTGACACTCATGTCCGAATCACTTCGAAATGATGGAAGAGTTTGGGTTCCCAAGAAGAAAGGGGATACCAGAACTCCAGATCAGATTCCCGAGGCGGAAAGGGATTATTATCTGGAAACAAAGTATCCGACTTTCGGTAACCTGGTTCCGCGAGACGTTGCTTCACGAAATGCAAAGCAAGTTTGTGATGATGGTAGAGGTGTAGGAAACTCAGGCTTGGCTGTTTATCTTGATTTTCGAGATTCGATTCAAAGACTGGGTGAAGATACGATTCGCCAAAGGTATGGAAATCTCTTTGATATGTATGAACGTATTACGGGACATAATCCATACAAGACTCCGATGATGATTTACCCGGCGGTTCACTACACCATGGGTGGCTTGTGGGTGGATTACAACCTGATGAGTTCTATTCCAGGTCTTCATGTTCTGGGAGAAGCTAACTTTAGTGATCACGGTGCCAACCGGCTGGGGGCCTCTGCACTCATGCAAGGTTTGGCTGATGGCTATTTTGTAATTCCCTACACTCTGGGCATTTATCTATCGAGTGCAAAGTTGACTCCGCTAGATACCTCACACGCTGCTTTTCGAGACAGTGAGAAGCAGATTCGTGAGCGAATCAGCACGCTGATGAATATCGGTGGCTCCCGTCCGGTGGATGATTTTCATAAAACACTGGGTAAACTCATGTGGGACTATGTTGGAATGTCTCGCGAAGAAGCCGGTTTGAAGAAAATTCTGGAAGAAATTCCGAAACTCAAAGAGGAGTTCTGGAGTGATGTCAAAATTCCAGGGACAGGAGATTACGTCAATCAAGAGCTCGAGAAAGCAGGACGTGTGGCTGACTTCCTTGAACTGGGTGAATTGATGGCACGAGACGCACTGGAGCGTAGTGAGTCCTGTGGGGGTCACTTCCGCGCAGAGTCCAAAACACCGGAAGATGAAGCTTTAAGAAAAGATGATGAGTTCTGCCATGTTGCAGCATGGGAGTACAAAGGGGATAAGGAAGTACCTGTTCGACACAAGGAAGAACTGGTCTTTGAGAATGTGAAGTTGACCCAAAGGAGCTATAAATAATGAGTGAAAAATTAATGACTCTCACCCTGAAAGTATGGCGTCAAAGTGGGCCCAACGACAAAGGTCAGGTGGAGACTTATGAATTGAATAATGTAAGTCCTGATATGTCCTTTCTGGAGATGCTTGATGTTTTGAACGAAAAGCTGATTTATGAAAAGCAAGAGCCTATTGTCTTTGACCATGACTGTAGAGAAGGTATTTGTGGTACCTGCTCTATGGTGATCAATGGTTCACCTCACGGACCTGAGAAGGCAACAACGACTTGTCAGCTTCACATGCGCAAGTTTAAAGATGGGGACACTATTTTTATTGAGCCGTTTCGAGCAAGGGCTTTTCCTGTAATCAAGGATTTGATGGTGGATCGATCAGCCTTCGATCGAATCATTTCTGCTGGAGGTTATGTTTCTGTGAAAGCCGGAGGCGCGCCTGATGGCAATGCGATACCGGTTTCCAAGAACACTGCTGATCAAGCTATGGACGCAGCCGCTTGTATTGGTTGTGGTGCTTGCGTTGCAGGTTGCAAGAATGCTTCTGCAATGCTTTTTGTTTCAGCAAAAGTTTCTCAGTTGGCCTTGTTGCCTCAAGGACATGCAGAAGCTGGAACCCGAGCAGTCAATATGGTCCAGCAGATGGATGATGAAGGCTTTGGAAACTGTACCAATACGGAAGTTTGTGAAGCTGTTTGTCCCAAGGAAATCAAAGTTTCAAATATTGCCAGAATGAACAGGGAGTATTTGAAAGCCACGATCACCAACGACGAATAAGTCAAAAATGGGTAGAAGAAAAAACAGATTAGCTCCTCTCAAGGGAGAGGAGCGGGTCTTGATACCAGAGCGCCTCAATTGGAAGGGGCGCTTTGTTGTTAAGATGGAAGAAGGTGAGGCTCACCTTACCCAGGCGGTTCCGAATTGCCCGAATCTTGTTCAATTTGGAAGGTATTCCAAGAAGTCTATCCATGCAAAAGTCCTGTCTGTAGAAAACCCTCCTGATTATGCAGTGGAACCCCGCTGTGATGTCTTCGGGGCTTGTGGCGGATGTAGTTTCCAGCATGTAAGTTACGAGACTCAGCTTCAATGGAAGAAGGATTTGTTCCTCACAGAACTCGATACCTTGTTTGACAGGTATCCTCCCAGGCAGACGATTTTTCACGCGGCAGAGCAAAAGTGGCATTACCGCAACAAGATGGAGTTCACTTTCCTTCAAAACAGAGACAGGGAACGATTTCTTGGATTGCATGAGCTGGGGCAGTTTCAGAAAGTTGTCAATGTAGACAATTGTGCCATTCAGTTGCCTTCCATGCAGGAAGTATTGAGCAGGGTTCAGAATTTCTTGAAGAGCTCAGAGTTAAGTTGCTACAACCCCTATGAACATGAAGGAGTCTTGAGGCATTTGGTTTTGAGAGGCTCTGAAGACTCCGGGGCAGTGATGGTGAATCTTGTAGTTACTGAACATAATGAAGAAGTTCAGAGTCTGCTTGATTCTTTGGCGGAGCTTGTCGGTGTTGAATCGGTCTATTGGACTAGTAACAATCGCGTCTCTGATGCGGTAATTTTCGAGGAGCTTCATCACGTCTATGGATCGGAGCGAATCATCGAAAAGGTTGGAGAATACGAATTCGAAGTTTCTCCCCAATCTTTTTACCAAACGAACTCCAGCGGTATGAAAAGCCTCTATGACATCATCTTTCACGGGGTAGAAAGCTATCTTTCCGGGAAGAAGGGAAAGCTTATTGATTTTTACTGTGGGGCGGGCAGTATCGGTATTTATCTTTCAGAACTATTTGATGAGGTTGTGGGAGTGGAGGAAGTGGACGCTGCAGTGAAGGATGCCAATGCGAACCTGAAGCGCAATGGAATTCAGTCCAAGTTCAAGTTCTTTCAAGGTAAGGTAGAGGGTTTGCTGGATCACCCTGAAGTTTTTGAAGATGCTGATGTACTTGTGGTGGACCCTCCAAGGGTAGGATGTCACAAGAAAGCCAGACAATTGATCAAGAGCTTGAAGGTACCTTATTTGGTCTATGTGGCTTGCTCGCAAAAGACTCTTGCTGAGAATATTCAGGACTTTCTCGAATCCGGCTATGAGTTGGAGCGAGTGGAACTTTTAGATTTATTCCCTCAGACTCCCCATGTAGAGTCCGTCAGTTTTCTCAGATACAGAGGTTGAGAGCCTAAAAGCCTTGCTACAGGTTTTGCGCGTTTCTTAAAGTTGGAACCGGGCTATTGAGATCTTTGCTCGACACTTCTGTTCCAGGAGTCATATTTTGGCTCACAGAGATTTCAGACCTAGATTGGGTCATCAACGATGGTGCGATCTAGGGGATAAAGCTCAGGATATCATCAATCTGATCGACTGGAGTTCCGGAGAACTGACTATCGAGATCTCTTGCAATCGCGATTTGTTGATCAGCCTTGCTTCGATTTCCCTGCACAAAATATCCATAAGCCAACAGGGCATGAGCCTCTGCATTGCTTACGCCGACATTGTACTCATCAAAGTAAGTAAAGGTACCTCCACCATCGCCAAGACCTTCCAAAAGGGACACAGCTTCATCAATGGAAGTTCGATCACCTTTGGAGACAAGTGCTCCCGCTAGTCCTACCAGTGCATCTTCCTGCTTGGCATTTTTGGAGAGAGCATTTCGAAAGCTCGGGATTCCGGAATTGGAACCATTGAGTTTGACTTCAGCCCATCCCATTCCTGCATAGGCATCGGCTAACTCCAGATTTGTGGCGTCGCCACTACCAATTACCTGATTAAACAATTCCTTGGAAGTGGAAAAGCCACCATCTTTGAATGTAGTCCAACCTTGCTGAACCTTTGCAGCAGCTCCGGAAACAGGCAGACCCAAATCACTATTAGCTCCGTCCAGTGAGTCTCCACCCGGTGCAGCACCACATCCAAGCATCACCAGACCAACTATCATACAGATGATTCTCAGAAGGTACATTTTTTCTTTTTGTCTCCAATTTTGGATTGCGATGTTCATAGCCACTCCCTATCAGGGTTGAATTACTGCAAACTTCCTGGTCTTTCGAACAATTCCACCAGGATGTGTCCACTTGATGCGCAGGAAGTAAACTCCATTGGCCACTTCCAGACCTGACTCCGTGTGAAGACCCCATTCAAAACTCTGGCGTTGCAGAGTTTGAGCGATTTCCTCTGAGTAGACTCTTCTACCTGCGGCATCATATACATACATTTCGGCCGATTGAGGGATAAAATTTGTATGTAATTGATAATTCATTCGATTTTTTACAGGGTTGGGATAGATGCTCACATCACCCTGTGGATTCTGATTTCCGACAAAGGCAACTGCTTTGCTGATGCTCTTGTTTCCAGCCCTGTCTTGCAGAATAAGATTTCCCTCTCCAGACATAGCACCTTCAATCTTGACTCTGACAAGTCCTGCTTCTTCCAGCTCGACCGGATAATCTTTGGATTGAGTTTCAAAATAGGATTGCTCCGGATCTATTCCTGAGCCTTTTTCAGTCACCTGAAATTCAAGTTCATTACTCTTCTCTTGCAGGATTTCAATTTCAGGAGCCAGTTGATCTCGCATCAATGCGAGCTGACCCAAAGCTTTCATATTGCTTGTAAAGTTCTTGCCATGCCAGCGGGTAGGCAAATACTCCCAACCCTTTTCTGACTTCACATAGACCGCGAGTCCTTTGGTGGAAGTGCCAGGATAACTTCCCTGGGCGGAAGCCCCTTTGTCCAGTGGGGTCCAATGGTGAAAGGAGTCGAGGTAATCGACGACCTCAAGACCTTCTACTGCATTTTCTTCCTGACTTCCAGCGGGAACAATCATCAATGATTTTTGCGACTTCACAGCACCTTCAGGGATATCAAAGTTCACCTTTCCAAGACTGAGTTGAACCTTTTGGGTGGGGAAGAGATCTGTCATTTTAAACAGGATTTGACGGGTATTATTGTTTCCAAAGGGGTCTTCACCAGAAATTCGTAGATGAAAACTGCGTCTTCTAACTCTTGAAAGATGGAGAGAAACTGCGAAGGTTTGAGCTGTCACCCGTACAGGCTCCAGGGCAAACTCCTGGTTTTCATTATCCAGAACCACAACAGATGGAATGTCTGGTATCTCCTGTGCTCGAAACCCGGGAGCGACAAAACCTTTCAGGATAAAAGTGATTGAGTCGGGATCTACCGGATTAGAGAAGAAGCGAACATCAAAGTAAGGGCCTGTGTACACTTCAAACAGATTCAATCCGGAGTCGACCGGTTGCATGGGATTGGTGGCCATATCTCGAGCACCGCTTACAGTTGCTCTGACGAAACCAAACACATTGTCTTTGCTTAGCTGAGGAGGATCCAGGGTTACTTGAGCGACCAGGCGATCTTCCAGATAACTGATCACCTTCATGGGAATAGGGTCCAAGCGGGCATTGGCGATGGATTGTAAATGGACTTTAGGCACTGTATTGATGTCCATTTTTTCGGAAAAAGTGAAAATCAGGCGGGTGACCCCTTGAGTGATTCGACCTTGAGACTCGGGACTCGGATCCTGAATTTGAATACTGGTGACTCTTGGTTTGGTTTGGTCGATTGTGAAATTGGTGTTAAGGGTTTGTAGCCCCTTGTTGCCCAAGGAATCAACCGCTCGAAGATTCCATCCATATAGTCCTTCACCTTCTGCAAGACTGGCCAGATTAACGGTAAGTTCAGTCAGAGGTGTTCGAAAATGCTTCTTGTTTTGATTTGGGGTAATAATTTCCAGTTCATACTCTTTGGCATCTTTGACCGGAACCCAGTCAAAGTTGACGAAGAATTGATTCGTGCTCGAATTGTTGACCGGTTGAGACTTCTCAGGCATGTCAAATGCCTTTCCCTTGATCAGTACTCTGTATTCAAAGTCTCTTGTGTTGCCGGCCTTGTCATGGGTCCGTAATGTAATGATAGCAGGCGTATCCTCCTGAGCATTGAGCTTGAGATTGTAGCTCCAGTCTCGAAAGGGAGGGGTAAACTGGGTAGGAGGAATAGGAGCTCCATTGAGAGCGACTTCTGTGAAGTTCAATAGAGTAGTGGTAGGGACAGTTCCCTGTACACCATGGACCGCAATCTCGACCTTCTCCATACCCGAGCCTCCGGCATTATCTCGCACCTGTCCAAAGAAGAAATACTCTCCACCAGCCAGAACCTGGTCGTTGCTTAAATTGGAGGGAACAAGGATCGGATCCTGCGTATCCAGAATGAAAGTTGTGCTGGACATTGGGCTTTGATTTCCAGAGCGGTCGACTGCCTGGACCTGTACCTTGTAGCGACCGTCTCCGCTTCCATCGTTTGGCAGGCTTGTTGTTGCTCCGCTGGAGTCAATGATCTCCAGGAGAACTTTCTGAGCTCTCTGATCCGGTACGGTTTGAAAACGAACTCTTGATCGAATTTCTACTTCTGCACCGTCTTCCGTAATGCGAAAGAGCTGAATGGAAGAGTTTTCCAGATCAATGTCAGAAATTTCTACATCAAATCGTGGGAGACAATCTTTGAGGACTGCACTGACTGTTCGAAGATTCCTTCCAACTGCGGTTCCAGTTGAGGGAAAGACGCTCTGAACGCTTGGTGGGCAGTTATCATAAGTGAAGACGCAGATCTGATCTTGCAGGTGGTTGCCCGGATCATCGTAGATCTGACTCTCAATGACATACTTGCCATCTTTGCTTGTGTCACTGGGCAGAGGAGTGTTGAGGTCATACTGAATTGTAAACTCATCCACAACTTTCTTCACACCAGGTAGCAATTGAGGTATTTCCTGAAAATTCTTGAGTACCAGAGTTGAGGTTTCCTCATCAAATTGCTGATTGCTGACGCGCACCTGTACGAAATGTGTTCCATCCGAATTGAAAGGTGACACACCAAAGCGGGCGAATCCATTGTGCTCAGGAACGCAAGTAATCTCATCCGGTGATACGGCCGTAAAATCCATAGTGAAAAGTCGTGTATCTTTGGTGCTTTGATTTCCCGCTTTGTCACTGATCACTATTTCAATGCGGTAATCTCCCTCCAGTGTGAATTGCTGCAATGGAATCACATCCACAGTGATTGGATCGAACTGAACGAGGTTGATGTCAACTCGCGCTCCTGCTGGATCGAAGATTTGAATATTTGCACTTTGGGTGTCTACACCACTGACAGGATCATTCTGCCCCAGTCCCAGATCTTCAAAAATGAGTCGAAACTGGCTGGGAGTTTTCGAGAGGACAGAGCGCTCTTTGGGGACCATTTCTTTGACGTTGGGTGCTCTGGTGTCCACTTGAACGATGCCGTCAGCTGTAAAATTGATTGGATTGCCTGCGCGATCGGTGCCACCTTCCACTGTAATACTCAAAGGCCCATCCATTCCGGGAGTCACCGCGAAGCTGTAAGTCCAGTTCTTGCCGGATCCTTCAAAGAGTCCGGCATTGAATTGACCCGCATTGTTGGGTCTGACTATGAGCCTTGGGGCTGTTGTGGCATCTTCATTCAAACGAATTTTGAGTCGAACTGAAGAGCTGGGAATGAATAGTGGCGGATTCACCTGGGGGACGACGACTTCATTGACTCGAATTTCTTCCACAATCGGGGCCACAGTATCCTTGATAAAAGTGACTCTGGAAACTGCACCCGGATCCGAGTTGCCCACTTCATCAGTTGCTCTCAGTTCCACTGTATGTTGACCGTCCGGTAAATCCTGAATATCTACGGCAATGTTCAGATTTCCACCTGTAGCGATCTCGATAGGGGAGACTGGACTAAAATTAATCCCCGAAGGACCGTCCAGGAAAACTCTTGGTTTCAAGGTGTTTGAGCTGATCTGATCCGGTTCGGTGAGTCCCCTGATTTGAAAGGTTGGACCTCTGGTGATCAGGGTGGACCCGGGATTTGGCTCAATAATCTGGGGAGCATTGGGAGCTGTCAGATCAAGAGTAATACAACCAACTCTGGTGCGACCAGCCTTGAAGATTGGAGTATTGGAATTTTCAGGCTCAACTTCAAAACAGTGGATTCCTTCAGTTGTCATATTCAAAGTGTGAGAGAAATTGTCGCCACTGGCCAAGCCACCAATCTCACTGTTGAGGTTTCCATCCTGATAAATTTTGACTGCAAACGGGGCAACGGTACCGATGACCTGACCACTGATCAGGACCCCGGTATTGTTTGTTATGGAGCCATCATTGGGGACAATTGTGAGATTCTCGAGGCGCATGTCTCCGCCGGAACCTCTGGTGATATCACCAAGAGTTCGAACGGCACTTTCCTGTCCAAGGGAGTCAGCTGCAACCATTTGCAATGAGACAGTTTGCCCAATATTCAGACTGGTTACATCCACAGTAGCGATATAGCGCGCATTGGGTTGAATCAATCCGCCACCCAGAACAACGCGGGTCGTTTCTCCGGTTACAGGGTCCGGATCACCGGCGAAAAATACTGTGACACTTCCGGCAGTTTCGGGCTTATCAGTAGCATTCCCGGGTGGTTGGGAGTTGTCCACATTTCCGGTAATCTGGAAAGTGGAGGTAAAGATTGTTTTGGGGAAGTCATTGCTGGCATCATCAAGATTGGGAGGATCAGGGGGAACTGTATCCGAAATGATTTCAAGTGTTGGGGACCCGGGAACCAGGATTCCATCATCAGTTTCTCTTCCGATAACAAAAATTTTGTTAAGAACGCGGTCTCCATCACAGAGGGCAACTACGTGAGGACCGCTGATTTCTCCAGAGGGAGGGGCGCTGATATTGGCAATCAAGGATTGGTTGACTCCACAATCTGCCGGTCCTTCTCGAAAGAAGGTAAGGTCGAAGGTGGAGGTATTGTCGTCCTGTTTTACAGTCCATTGAATATCAGCAAAAGAGCCTGTTAGCGCGAGATTTGGCGGTACAAGCGTAATGCCGATGCTTTCGATTTGGGCTAAGGCACTGAACTTTAGTATGATGAACAAAAGCAGGCAAAACCCTAGATTTCTCCAAATTTGGTTTGTCATGACGTCAAGGAATATCGGTGTTTACGTGCGCAATTCTAACAAAAAAAGCAAGAATCCGATTAGTTTTGTTTAGAAAATCGAGTCTTCTTTTTTTACACAGGCTTTGGAGGCTCATCTGAAAGTCGAGATGATAATATTTTTAGGGATTAAAGATGCTTGAGTACCTTGACTTGTCATTTCATCGTGAAGAGCGGGTTTTGGTGAAGCTGTCTTCACTCCAGCTCAAGCCTGGCCTCCATCTGCTTTATGGAGTCTCCGGGTCTGGTAAGAGTACACTCTTGAATGTTCTGGGAGCACGCGAGACTGGAGCTACAGGAAGAGTAGTTTTAGATGGTGAGAGTTGGGATTTAACTGCTCAACAAGACAGGGAAGATTTTTACCTGAATCATGTGGGTATGCAATTCCAGGATGCAACATTGATTGAAGAACTGAATGCCAGAGAAAATCTGGACTTTGGGTCACAAATTTTAGGCCGTGAAAAGATCGCTGAAAGTTTGATTGATTCACTGCTCAGAGCCCTGCAAATTGATGAGCTGCTTGAAAAGGATGTGAAAGCTCTCTCCAGAGGGGAAAGACAGCGGATCTCCATCGCAAGGGCATTGATTTATGAGACTAGGTTGATTCTGCTTGATGAGCCTTTTGTTTACCTTCAAAAGGATCTGACTTTAAAGGCTTATACACATATAGCCGGGCTGCTAAAAGATCTGGGACGCATCTGCATACTGTCTTCTCATGACCCTATGGTCATGCAGCATGGTTCTTTTGATTCAGTTTTGCACTGTGAAGAAGGCTTCTTTGGTAGGGTCGAGAAGTCTGTGATAGATTAGTGTTCTGCATAGCTGTAAAAAGTTTCAAGCATTTTCCGGGGGCTGATTTCTGCTTTCATCCGACAGATTCTGTCGCATCTTATTGGGGTTAATATGTTCCAGCGTATTTTGGTTTGTGTAATTTCTTTTGGCACATTTCTTTCCATGGTTGAGGCAGTTGCTCCCAAGCCTGGCCTTGAGAGGCATTTTCATAGTCATGAAGGTTCGGATCACCGACCAGGAGGAATCAAGGCTCGCCAGACTCCCTTGCAAAGGATTTCAGCTTCCAGGTTTTCAGTGGGTGGTGGTGTCAATCGTATTCTGGTTTTGAGGATTAATTTTACTGACAGTGCGACAGTAGATGAGAACGGGCGTGAGGTGGATGTCTTTACTGTTGGTGCTGGTGCCAATGCCTATGACTTTGTAAAGGGGCAGGTAGAAAAGTACTACAATGAGCAGAGCCGTGGGAAGCATCGAGTGGAACTGACTTTTCCCGACATGAGTTTGATAGGCTCGAACAAGCTGACTGGGACTCATACCTTCTATGGCACGAACAAAGAAGATACTCAAATTGAAACGGCGACTCATGCGGTCTTGAGCTATTACGAACCTCATGTGAACTATGCGCTGTATGACTCAGTCATCATCATGCATCCGGGTACGGGTCAGGAAGTTCTCACAAACAATACAGCTCAGGGTCCACTGATCCACTCTTTTCGATCCATATTCAGTGCGCCTTACGTTAGTCCCGACGGGGTCAATGTTTATTCTTATGTCTGGCTTCCCGAGCATTATAGTAATGACGTGAAGCAGACAGTCGGGGTAATTGTCCATGAATATGGACATGAACTGGGTCTTCCTGATCTTTATGACACTACGACGACAAATCCACATGCCGGGGTAGGAAACTGGTGTGTGATGGCGGGTGGAAGTTACGGTGGCCCCAACGATGACGGTACCGTTCCTGGAGGCTTTAGCGCGTGGTCTCGTGTTTTTCTGGGATGGGAAGAGCCGGAGCTGGTCACAGAAGGTACAATTGATGCCAAGCCACCGGGGTTGCAAGGAAAAATCTACAAGATTTGGGCGGATGGCCCAACCAGACCTCACGAGTATTTTTTACTAGAAAATCGATACAACGGTGATCTGGGCGGTGGAATTACCAACTGGGATCAGTACCTGCCTTTGGGTGGTCAGTCCGGTCAGACGGGAATTGTGATTTACCACGTAGATGAATCCATCGGGACTGTACTTAATGATACCTCGTTCAATAAGTGGGACTTTAACAATATTCAGTCCAATGCCAGCCATAAATATCTGGATGTGGAGGAAGCGACCACAACACAACATCTTGATGCGAATGAAGGTCGAAGTGGTGTTGACGACACCTGGAAAAATGATAGTGCAGTCGCATTTAATAATACGTCCGGGTTTTCAAGACCTTACAGTGGTGGCACGAACGGCTTGAGCCTGACCTTCCAGACGGCAGCTCAAACCTCCATGGCAGTTCAGGTCAGTCACGGAATTCATTTGCAGGGAGTAGACTCCTCCACCAATGGCGTCCTGGATTTCACCTTTAGTCGTGAAATTATGAACAATCCCGGCAATTCAGTGATGACTCCAACACCGAGTTTGGGAACTCTTGGAGCGTCCAAGCTCTCAACGAATGTCTTACGGGTTACCTATACCGGGACGATCAATCGTCAACAGCAGTACAGCGTGGCTTTCAGTAACTTTACTGATGTTTCCGGGAATGCTTACTCTGCAGCGGTTACCAATGCTTTTGGAACGACTGTGACTCGCTACAATTCTCGTGGACGTGAAGTTTGGACTGAGGACAAAAGCCCTTATTTAATCACCGAAGCTGACTTTTTGGTGAATAGTACGACTCAACTTGTTCTTCAGTCTGGAACTGTTGTTCAACTAGGTACGAAATCCTATTTGTCCTTTCCTTCAAGCAAGCTGGATCTGATTGTATACGGACAAGTTCAAGCACTGGGAACTCCTACAAAACCGGTTGTGATACAGTCTACAGGTGGAAGTTCAGCAGCAACATCCAGCTGGGGTCAAATCTTTCTGGCTAGTAACCAGGACAAGCCCAGCATCTTTCGTCATACACGAATCGAGAGTGGTGAGACTTGTGTATATGTCCGGGACAATACCCAGCACTTGATTCTACATTCTACCTTTTACAATTGTGATATTGGTTTGCGCTCCGGGACAACTTTCCCTTCTGGCGGAACGATTCCTGATGGGGGAGCTAATCCCAAGATTTATCATACTGTAATTGATGCAACCCGACGTTCAATTATCATGGACTCAGGAAGTGCCAAGCACACGAGTTTAATGAATACATTCCACAACTTTAAGGAACTGGCTATTAATTACCAGTCGGCTTCTGCAAATGGGCTTCTTGGCCTTAATTACAGTAACTTCACAGGCACCTTGGACACCAACTCGATTTTTGAGTTTGCGAATACAGGTAGTCTAACTGGAGTTCAACTAAGCCAACTGAACGAGTTCTTTTCCAACAGGCACGCAGGAAATCAGGCCATCATCCAGCTCGACGGCTCGAACGTCGGGTTTCAGAACTCTTCCCTATCGAGCATTGTCAGCACCGACTGGCAAATATCAACCATGCAACTATTGGCAAGTTCAAGCTCTACAGTCCTGAGTCGGGTGTTCTCCGGGCAGTCATTCAGGGTGCAGGCGGTAGCCAGTTCAGCATCCAATAATAATCCCGAGAAAAAGCGAGTTTTGGGTGTGGAAGTTGGTGTGAATTCTAAAGAGCAGCCCGTTTTGATCACCCTGGAAGAAACCACAGCAGACTCCAAGACATTCCTGTCCCAGGCGGTTTCCACATGGTCTTCCGGTTTTAGTACCAGCGGACGCTTGAGTGTGAACACTACAGATACAATCTATATTCGCTCCCTGGATTCAGGCTTCAAGTTGGTGACTATTCCTGTAGGTATTACTTCAACTACGAACCAGACTCCCAGTTTAAGTCTGAGTTCTCTGACGACTTCGGGAAATTCCGTACTATTGGCCCTGTCCCTTGTGGATGCAAACTCAGACTCTTTGAGTGTGGCCTTTGAATACAGTTTAAACGGGGGAACGAGTTTCACAACCACAACCAATCTTAGCAGGTCGCTATCTTCACTGACTCCCACTACTTCATTGACCTTTAGTTGGTTGAGCAGTCAGGACTTCCAATCAGATCAGACCAATGTTCGGATTCGTCTGACTCCCAATGATGGTACAGCCAATGGTGACTCTGTTTTAAGTTCAGTGTTTACCTTGCTCAACAGGACTAACACAGCTCCAGTATTGAGTAATCTCCTTCTGGACTCTACCAGTTCCTCTGTGCGATTGACCTTTGGTTTGGCTGATGCTCAGAACGACTCCAGTGCTGTTTTGTTTGAATACAGCACTAATGCTGGTCAGTCCTGGACAGCTAGCAATAATGTAACACCGGGTCTAACGGCTTTGACTCCTGGAGCAAGCAAGTCATTTGTGTGGAATAGCAGTCAGGACATCTCGACCAATGAAACTCAGGTTCGTCTCAGGCTAACTCCAAATGATGGGCGCTCAGCAGGAGATTCCGTGCAATCTACGGTTTTTGCATTGCTCAACCGCGCAAATACTGCACCTTCCATTTCTTCACTCAATGTGGCTAGTGGCTCGGGAGTGATTCCGTTTTCCTTCACTCTAACTGATGCACAAACTGACGCAATCAATCTGAGTTTTGAATACAGTGTGGATAATGGGGGAAGTTTTACGGCTTCTGCTCTGGTTACACCGAGCTTGAGCAATCTTACACCCAATACCACAGTCACTTTGTTTTGGAGTAGTAGTTCCCTGATCCAGTCCAATCAAACTTCAGTGAGAATCCGATTGACTCCTCATGACTATGCTCTTACCGGGGACAGTGTTTTGAGTAGTCAGTTTGCTGTGTCCAATCAGGCCAATCGCGTCCCTGTTCTATCAAATGTAGCTTTTGAGGGAACCAGTGGAGTTGTTCAGTTTCATGCCAGGCCTACCGATCCGGATGGAGATCGTGTTTCTCTAAGCCTCGAGTATCGCAGTGGTTCAGCCCAGAACTATACGACTTCAAGTAATGTGACTCCTGCTCTAACTTCCATCGCCAGTGGAGTTTTCCAAACCTTTGCGTGGAACTCCTACGCCGATTTGCCACTGGAGACTGGAGTGGAAGTGCAGCTTAGGGCTTGTGATGCGTCTTTATGCTCTACGGCAGCAGTAGCCGGATTGACTATGGTTTACAATCAGGTCCGCATTGCTTCAGCTCAGGTGAGTTACTCCAGTAATGTTGCTCTTGTTTCTTACAACCTTTCTGTGCCACAAGGTGCTCAAGTAACGGCAGTTAATGCAATCTACAGCATTCCCGGTACCAGTGTTCGTACAGCAGCGAGGTTTCTGCCTACCACAACCAGTACAGGTGCCAATGGACCCTTGACCTGGATTCCCTTTCGAGAGTTTCACCTCACTCAATACAACAGTACTGTTCAACTTGAGTTGATTCCGAGCCTGGCTTCCGGGGGAGCCTCCACGGGGGCAATCACTACCTTCAGTTTTGAAGCTCAGGCAGTCACCACATCACTGACTTACAACTTCAAAGAGGGTTGGAACTTCTTCAGTTTTTACCCCTCGGAAAACACCAGCTACAGTGATTTCTTTTCCCAGTTTGCCAGCAATTTGACCTCCTGTGCATTTACCTATGAGCTCAGTTCTTTCAGGCACTACTGCCCGACAACGTCTCTTGCTAGTACAGCCAGTTTGACGAGCGTTACACTCACTGGCACCATGACCAATGGAATGGGTTTTTGGCTTAAGAGCTCACAAGACTTCAGCGTAAGCTTGACCAGTGAGTTGCGTCTGAATCGTCGCATTCAGTTAGGGCATGGCTGGAACTTAAAGAGTATTTACTATACAGAGGCTACAACACCGACTCATCTCGATACTCGCTTGAAGTTTTTTGTGGATTTTTCCGGGGGAGAGCAGGGGATTTATCGAGGTTCTTACGCGACGCAGGGTGTGACCAACACTCGCATTCAGACTGCAATACCGAACTACAGTTTTCAGGATGCACTCTGGATTTATTCAGAGAATGCGACGGTTGTATCTCCCTACAGTTTGAAGTAAAGAACAGATAAATTCTTGATTCCTTGAGTTGGGACCTTTTGCTGGGGTATCCTAAGGCTCGCTTTTGAAAGGTGAACCTATGCTAAGAAACCCTCTGCCGACGCTCGCCAGTCGAGCATTCGTAGTTCTGCTTCTCACACAAAGTTCTGTGCAAGCGGCCGGTCTTGGAGATGTGCTCAAGATGTCCGAGTTGCCAACTTTTTTGGCTCTGACCATGCTTTGCGCCTGCATTTACTTCTTCATTCAGAAGGGAAAATCGGGAGACAAACTCTACATACGTCGAATTCCTGCACTCAGCAGTGTGGATGAGGCTGTAGGGCGAGCTACCGAGATGGGACGAAGCGTTGTCTACATCCCGGGGATTATGGACATTGATGATATCCAGACTCTCGCGGGTTTGAACATCCTTGGCAGTGTAGCCAGAAGAACCAGTGTGTACGATGCGGAACTCAAGGTTCCCTGTGCGAAATCCATGGTTTTGTCTACTGCACAGGATGTTGTGAAAGAGGCTTATCTCAGAACAGGTCATCCAGACACATACAACGAAAGCAATATTAATTACATAACCGATGATCAGTTTGCATTTGCAGCTGGTGTCAATGGAATGATAGTGCGGGAAAAGCCAGCTGCTGTGGTAATGCTTGGTACATTTTACGCCGAATCATTGCTGATTGCTGAGACAGGGAATCATATCGGAGCGATTCAAATCGCTGGAACTGCAGAGAGTTCACAATTGCCATTCTTTGTCGCTGCCTGTGACTATGTACTCATCGGGGAAGAGTTGTTTGCCGCTTCTGCCTACCTGAGCCAGGATCCACTTTTGTTGGGTTCTCTTAAGGGCCAGGACGTTGGCAAGATGTTGATCATCTTCGCCATTCTCTATGGCTGCCTCAGTGAGTTTCTCATTCAATTCCTTGGTTTTCCTGCAGCATTGAGCATTACCAGCCTGTTCGCTTAGGAACTGGCTACTGATCGGAGTTTTTCATGAAACGTGAAATCCCTATTATGATTACTTTTATAGTCTGCCTCTTTCTCATTCTGGATTTTGTGATCCAGTCCGAGTTTCTCAGCAAGGTTGCAGGCAGTATCAATGATTACACTTCCATCGTGGCCACTTTTGCCATGGTTTTGGGACTTGGTTCGCTCTTTAGCGTCCATCTCAATCGAATTTATCGAAAGCGAATGAACTGGGTTTACTCCATCATTCTCATTCTGGGTTTTGCAGTAGCGGTTTTCTTTGCAACGCTTTATGGAGTAGATGAAACTTACACGGTGAAACTCACTCAGCAGGAGTATGAGCAAAGAGAAGCCAGGGGTGAAAAAGGTCTGGTTGTAGAGGATGTTTATTACCTGCTTGTACAAAACAAGAAAATGAAAGTTAGCAAAGAGGTTTATGAGCTTTCTGCGCTGTCTGCCCAAAGCAAGGCTACGGGTAAGGAGTACAAGCAGATTCGAAAGAACAAGTGGTTTGACGGTCTGATTTTTAAAGGAATCTACGATCCACTTCAGGCGACAATGTTTTCCCTGCTGGCTTTCTTCATGGCTTCAGCGGCCTACCGGGCATTTCGCGCCAAGTCTTTGGAGGCAACCTTGCTTTTGGTGAGTGCCTTCCTGGTGATGCTTGGGCGAGTTCCAATCGGAGCAGTAGTCGGAGATATGCTGGCTGGAATGATTCCTTTTCTTGGACTGGAGGGAAGCCACTGGTTTAAATCGATTGCGGACTTCATTATGACCGTACCCAATGCGGCAGGGCAGAGGGCAATTATGATTGGTGCTGCTCTTGGTATGGTAGCCGCATCCTTTCGAATCTGGTTTGCTTACGAGACTGAGCACCTGGGAAGGGATTAGGAGAATACGATGTTAGAGTTTTTTAAAAATCTGGACCGTCGCAATGTCTTCCTACTCATTGCAATCAGTGTGTTGCTACCACTTATTAGCCCACTGGGGTTGCCCTTGCTTCCAGACCCGGAAGTGAAGGCTTTGTACAATCAAATCGATGCTTTGCCCGAAGGCAGTAAAATTGCTTTGAGCTTTGACTATGATCCAGCTTCCGGACCAGAGCTCAAGCCTATGGCAGAAGCAATTTTGCATCACGCCTTCAAGAAAAAACACAAGGTCTATGCAATGGCTCTTTATCCTGCAGGACCCTCTATGGCCAACGAAGCCTTCTCCAATGTAGCTGACATCTACAAAGCAGAGTACGGCGAGGACTATATCAATCTTGGTTTTTACTATGGACCGAACACTGGCCTGAATCAAGTGGCAGTCTTTTGTACAGATATTCGAAGAGCCTTTCCAGTAGATGAAAAGAAGAAACCATTGAGTAGTTACCCAATGATGGCTGAGTACAATTCCCTCAAGGATGCGGCTCTCACCATTTCCCTGAGTGCTGGAGATCCCGGTGTTCCTGCCTATGTAAGTGTGGCAAATGCCGTACATGGTTTGAAGATTGGTGCGGGAGTCACTGCGGTAAGTGCTCCCCGATTTTACGCCTTCTACAATTCGGGACAACTGGTGGGTCTTCTGGGAGGACTTGGAGGTGCTGCCGGATATGAAGTCCTCAACGACATCAAAGGAAAAGGGCTCTCTGGAATGGATGCCCAGTCGATGGCCCATCTTGTCATTATCCTGCTCATTGTCTTTTCCAATCTCCTGTACATCATTGAAAAGAAGCTGGAGGAATAGTCATGTTGTTTGAAGAATTTACAATACTCCTGGCTGGCTTTTTAACCCTTTGTATTTACTCCTTTCTCTATAAGGACAATCCTCTTTACAGATTTGCAGAGCACCTTTATGTGGGTGCCTCTGCGGGCTACCTTTTCGCTCGAGGTGTGAATGACGTCCTTTATAAAAAGCTCTGGGTTCCCTTGCTCGATCCAAGTCCGGGAATGACCCCTGATTATTGGCTTCTGATACCGATTATTCTTGGTATTTTCATGATTTTGAAATTGGTTCCCGATGTTGCCTGGATCAGTCGTTGGGCGATAGCTCTTGTAGTTGGTGGAACCATTGGTCTTTCCATGACCACCCGATTCAAATCCGATGTGATCAAGCAGGTAGGGGCTACAATCAAGCCTTTTCAAACGATGCAGGGAGACCCTTTTCAGTCCTTGAACGATCTGGCAAAGACGAGCAAAGAGCGGTTTCAGTTCAGTGGAAACCCTACAGATACTCTCAATGCGAGTAATCAGTACTATCTCAAGTTCTACCGCCATCTGCGTTATCAACTGCAGTATTATGAGGGAAACATTCCCGCAGGGTCACCTGAGTTTCTAAGTCTCAAGCAAAGCTTTGATGACACCAAAAAGGTGTTGGAAAAGGATCTTGTTCAGTATGTGGCTCTCTCCCGGGATCTGACCAAGATGGCTCAGCTCCATGAGCAGCTACTGCTTCATCTTGAAGCGGAGCTCAAAAAAGTGGAAAGGCACATAGCCAATTTTGTAACTGATCACAACGCAGTCAAGAAAGACTTGTCTGTTGATTATCTCAAAGAAAACATCTTCGTAATGGATGAACATTTCAAAAATTGTGTGAAAGCTTTGACCAAGGTCAAGCAGCGAAATGATCAGATACAGAAGGAAGTGGCTGACTTTGCTGCCAATATTCAGGAGCTCGCCGATACGGTTCGCTTGAATGTAAACTTTGCATTTCCAAGCTCTTCCCAGGACTTCATTGATTCACTAAAGACCAACTACGACACACTCTCCCAAAGAGAGAAAACTCAAAGACAGCTCTTGTCTATCGCCACTCTTTTTTCGGAAACTGCCAAGAATCTGGGTGCGTTTGAAGCGGATGAAGAGCTTGCGAATTCACTGGGTGTGCCAAGTGCCAAGGGATACTTTGATTCTCTGGGTCAATGGGCCGCCAGTTGCAAGGAGCGCCTGGGAGAGTATGAAACTCTCATGGCATCAGATCTTAGTACTGTTCCGCGCGAGGAAGGAAGCGAGTTTCTCAAAGCTTTCATTATTGCCTTTGGTGTTTTGACTATCTTGATTTACTTCTTTTTCTCAACCGAGCACAAGGGCATGGTTGGAGTCAGCGCAAAAATCGGAATCTACTTTTTGATGATTTGTTTCGGCTCTTCCTTTGGTTACACCATCATGGCCAGAATTTCTCTTCTGATTGGTCGGATGCAGTTTCTCATCGGTGATTTCTGGAGCACCATGGCCCGGTTCTTGTCGGGAGCATAGTCTATGGAACAGCAAGATCGAGAACTGTTTGAAAAATTGGCCAAAGAAGTGGAAAAGAGGCAGATGACAGCCCCATTTATCTTCTATCTGGAAATGCACAGGCCACTGGCTTTTGTATTCTCGTCATTTCTTTTGGCCTTAAAACCACTAATGCAAATGTTTAGTGAGTTGCCGGATTATCAAAGAATCGTAGAGCTTTTGGAAGAGCCTGAAGCTGTAGAAGAGTTGATTCAAATATTGGAAAAAGTTGCGAAGGAATCCTCCAACTCTGAGAGCAGGGTGTGTGCGAAAGAAGGATGTGAGATATGAGTAGTTCTCTGGACCTGGCCAAGATTCGTCGGATTTTGGCAACTGACTGCGGAAGTACAACTACCAAGGCAATTCTGATTCAGAAGGTTGGCGATGAGTATCGCCAGACGCATCGAGGGGAAGCTCCAACTACAGTAGAAGCACCCGTGGAAGATGTGACTCACGGAGTACGTAACTCTATTCGTGAGCTGGAGGAATTGAGCGGAATCAAAATGCTCGATGATGAGGGTCAAATCTACAAGGAAATGTCTGACACAACCGGTGTAGACTTGTATGTATCAACCTCTTCAGCAGGTGGTGGTCTTCAAATGATTGTTTCCGGAGTGGTCAAGGAAATGACAGGAGAATCTGCGGAAAGAGCGGCGCTTGGAGCTGGTGCCATTGTGATGGAAACTCTGGCAGTGAATGACGGAATGCTTGCTCACGAAAAGATTGAAAGAGTGCGTTATCTTCGTCCGGACATGATGCTTCTGGCAGGCGGGGTCGATGGTGGTACGGTCAAACACGTTCTGGCAATCACCGAGATTGTAGGGGCTTCCAATCCGAAACCCAGACTTGGACTCAGCTATCAATTGCCTGTGATTTATGCTGGAAACGTGGATGCTCGAGAAGAGGTATCACGGATCCTCAGTGACAAGGTGGAGCTGGATATCTGTGAAAACTTGAGGCCTTCCCTTGAGAAGGAAAATCTTGATCCCAGTCGGCAAAGAATCCAGGCCCAGTTTCTTGAGCACGTGATGTCTCATGCTCCGGGTTATCCGAACTTGATGAAGTTGACGGATGTGGACATTATGCCAACACCTGGCGCTGTAGGAAAAATTATTCAAACTGTGGCGCGCCTTGAGGATATCAAGGTTGTGGGTGTTGATATCGGTGGAGCCACAACAGACGTCTTTTCTGTATTCAAAAACTATGAAACGGGAGAAGATATTTTCAATCGCTCCGTATCTGCCAATCTGGGTATGAGCTATTCCTTCTCCAATGTACTCGCTGAAGCGGGTCTTGAAAATGTAATGCGCTGGGTGCCTTTTGATATGGAAGAAACTCAGCTAAGAAATCAGGTAAAAAACAAAATGATTCGCCCTACATCTATTCCTCACGCACTTGAGGATTTGATCTTTGAGCAGGCGGTCGCGAGAGAAGCATTGCGCCTGAGCTTTGAGCAGCACAAGTCCTTGGCAGTGGGGCTGAAAGGTGTTCAGAAGCAACGCTCGATCGGTGATATTTTTGCCCAGTCCGAATCAGGAAGTACGTTGGTGAATATGATGGATTGCGGATTGGTGATTGGCTCCGGTGGTGTCTTGTCACATGCTCCATTGAGAAATCAATCAGCCTTGATGATGATTGATTCTTTTTATCCCGAAGGTTTCACCAAGCTGGCCGTTGATTCGATCTTCATGATGCCTCATCTGGGAGTTCTCTCCGAGGTTTACCCGGAAGCTGCCAATCAGGTTTTTGAAAAGGATTGTCTGATTTTCATCGGAACCTGTGTGGCCCCTGTGGGTAATACCAACAAGGATAGCAATACGGTCATGGAAGTGACTATTGAATACCCTGATGGCAAACGTGAAGACTTCGCCATGCACTACGGACAACTTATCAAAAAGCCATTAGGAGCTGAGGAGACTGCCAAGGTGACCGTGAAGCCTTCCCGAGAATTTGATATGGGTGTGGGTAAGGGAAAAGTTGTTGTAGAAGAAGTGAAAGGTGGACTTGTCGGTCTAATCTTCGACACCAGAGGTCGTCCATTCAATATGACTACCAATCCACGGGAACGAATTGAAAAGCTCACAGAGTGGTATCGCAACCTTGAAGTTTATCCAGGGTTTGAGGGTTAGGAGAAACAATGTCTCAAGCATACGTACCCAGTTTGGATGTATTGGAAAGAACGGTTGTTCGTCGGGAAAGACGCTTGCCTCTCAAGGGGGATACCAATGTTAAGGTTGGTGATAGCGTCGACCAAAGTACCATTGTCGCTTCAACCGAGCTCCCGGGAAAGCCGATTCCTCTCAGTGCTGCGGTGAAACTCAATGTTTCTCCAACAGAACTCCCTGAGAGTATGCTCAAGAAAGAAGGGGACACGATTACCCAGGATGAAACCATCGGGATGAGCTATTCCTTCTTCGGACTCTTCAAGACTCCTCTCATCAGTCCCATTACGGGTACGATTGACTCGATCTCGGGTATTTCCGGTCAGATTATTCTCAGAGAAGCGCCCATTCCTGTAGAGGTAGAAGCTTACATCAGTGGAAATGTCGTGGAAGTGGAAGATGGAGAGGCTGTAACTGTAGAAACAACGGCCGCCTTGATTCAAGGAATCTTCGGGATTGGGCAGGAGAAGGTTGGCGAGCTGGTTTTGGCAGTACCTGATCGCTCCACAGTTCTCAAGCCAGAACATATCAAGCCGGATCATCAGGGTAAAATTCTGATTGGTGGAAACCTGATTACTCATGAGGCCATTAAACTTGCGGATGAATACAAGGTAAAGGGAATCATTGGTGGAGGAATCAATGACCGGGACCTCAAGGAAATTCTGGGGTATGACCTTGGTGTAGCCATCACAGGAAACGAGCCCGGTGTCACACTCGTGGTGACCGAGGGATTTGGAAATATCGATATGAGTGAGAAGACTTTTCGATTGCTGAGCTCTCATGTGGGCGATCTTGCCAGTATTAACGGGGCAACTCAAATTCGCGCTGGAGTAATCCGCCCGGAAGTGATTATTCCTTTGAGTAAAGAGAAGGCTGAAGGAAATGTTTCTCCCGCAGCCGAGGGAAAGATCATTGAGGTGGGAGCCAAGGTTCGTATCATCCGAAACCCCAACTTTGGCGTTATCGGTGAAGTGGTCGGCCTGCCTCATGAGCAAACCTTGATCCCATCAGGTGCGAAGGTGCGCGTCGCCACAATCAAGCTACCGGACGGAAGCAAGTACGACATTCCCCGCGCTAATATTGAGATAGCGGATTAGTTGAATAGGGTCCTTTGTGAACGCATGAAATTTTGAAATTGTGATTATCGTGCACCTCATAGAAATGACTTTGTTTCGCCTTGCACATTTCAATTTCAGGATTAAGCGGAACTCCCTCTTCTACAATCTGGGTATGTCCGTTGGAGCACTTGATCACATGCAGTCCCCGTAACCAGTGCCCTCCGTAAGCATAAGGGCTTGTTCTGGGGGCAATGGGCAATTCTGAATCGAAGATTCTGTATCCAGCCCTGGTTTTGTTGAAAGGCTGTTGGTTTAGACTTCTTGCCTCAGAATCATTGGGCTGGTACTTAAGTAGCCTCGACAGTTTGACTTCTGCTTTCCTGGAGCCGTTCTGGATTGCTAACTGGTAGTATTTTTCGCTTTTTCCAGACTCCGTGGGACTCCTTTACCTTCTTCAAACATATTGGCGATTATGTAAAAAGCTTTGGGATTGTTTTTCTTTGCAGCTAGTTTCAAGTACTTGATAGCTTCTGAGAACTCCTTCTTCTTGTAGTGATAGGAAGCCAGTTTCATTTGAGCATCAATATTGCCTTGATTGGCTTGTCTTTGATATTGCTCCAGCTTTCCGGCCTGCAGTCGGGAAAGAGTGAGAAGAATTACCATGACATTGAAGCTGAATTTCATTAGCCGGGAAGATGAACTCATGATGAGATTAAGCTCGGCTACGAGAAACCGGTGAAATTTTACTCTAAAAGGAGGGATAGACATAATCATGAAATTTGGGCTGGTTCTGCAAAGCAATTCCCATGAGCATCATACATGTTTTAAGTTCAAAACAGAGCATCCTGTAGATCAGATCTCGTGTCCAAATCTGATCATCGCACAGTTTGGACCTCATGTCTAAAACCAGACTCAAGGATAGCACAGATTCTCAACACTAGGATTCCCAATGACTGAAGTCTATACTCCGGAGGACATTGATAAGGACCAGCCTGGATAGAATTTGAAAATCCCCGTGTAAAACAAAACCCCTCACAAAAAGTGAGGGGTTTGTATCTATTGAATGATCTTCAATTAGAAGTTGAGGATTGCACCGTAAGTGCTCACCTGAGAATCTTGAACATCAAGGTGAAGGTGAAGAGTTTCTACTTCGTCACTCTTCTTCTCGATCTCTACATAAAGAGTTCGAGTGCTGCCATCAAACTTGATGCGATCTGATGCGATTTCACAGTCCGCGCTAGTGAAAACTTGCAATTCACCTTCGATGTTTCGACCCAGTCGATCCAGCTTCAGCTGAATTGTGGTCTTGCCATCAAGAACGCTTCTGCTAACTTCGCTAACACGTATCAGCTTGCTACCTCGAGCAGACTTGGAGCGTGCCTTGACTCTTTCCAGAGTCTTGCGCTCTCTCTCAATGATTTTCTTGGCTAATTCACGAACTCTCTCCTGGCGATCGAGAAGCATTTCCACTTCAAGCTCACTTCGAAGGAGGCTGTTTTGGCTCAATCGGATCAGCTCCTTCTGAGAAAAATCTTCATTCATCGCAACCAGAACCATTTCATCAGCTTCCAGAGCTTGAGAGTACTCAGTTTCTGCATCCATGTAGTGCTGAAGGCTTTCCAGATTACCTTCGCTTAGAAGATCTTCCAGGCTGGTCGCATAGCGGTCGTGAGCTCTTTGAACTTTCTGGTTCAAGATCACGATATTCTCCAGGTCAACAAGTTCTCGCTCAAACTCAGGAGCAATGTTCTTGCTGTTTGCAAAAGGAGTGAAAGCCGCATCGATAGCACTTGGTACCTTACCAGGAATGCTATACAGAACCTTGCTGGACTTGTAAATGCTGTGAGAAAGAAGACCTGCACCTGCAATTGTAGAGATTACCCCAACAACTTTGGAAATGTTGGTTGGGTTGAGAGTTCCTGTCAAAGCAGTCAACTGAGTGATCCACTTGGCAATCTGAGCGTATTCACGCTTCTTCTCAGTGTTCACATGAGTGAGCTGAATCTCTTCAAGGATTGGAGCAAGTTCCGTTCGAATCGCATCCCCGGCATCCTCTACACTGTGAGTTGTGTTCATCGCCAGTGTCTTGGCAGCCATGTAATCAACGTTACCAGCTCCCATATCCACTATTCCAACTCTTGGAACACTCATCATGGCGTACTTACCAAAAGTCTTTACGGCGAACACCTTCATCCATCCGTCTTTCTCCTGAGAGAGGGGCACGTCTTTTACCTTGCGGTAAATTCCAGTGATTACGCTGGTAGCGATTGGAAGGATTGTGTTGTATGGAGAAGGTAGTTTTCGAGAAACAATCACAACAACTTTATTCAGAATCTGAATTACCTTGGACTGAATCTTCTTAAGAACTACTCCGGCCAACTTTCCAATTGTTCCACCCTTTGCAATGACAGGCTTGAGTAGAACTGAAGCAGCGTCTCTGGCTGCGAAGAAGAACTTCACTAGATCAAACACACACATAGCAGTGTCTTCAGCCATTGTGAGGCCTTCATTGTAAGTGCTCAGAATTACTGATTCAGCCAGTGCCAGTCTTCTCAGTGGCTCCTTGTGATCTTCGCCACCATGAACTGCCCACTCATCCAGTATCCCGTTCACTTCGGACATGTCGTAGTCCTTGATAGCAAAGCCATCAGGAAGTGGAAGATGTGGGAAGCCTTTCGCAATTTCCAGAAGCTTCCACATGTGAAGAATCTGGCCTTCCAAAAACTTGGGATCAATTTCAAGATGAGAAAGTTTGTGAGCGCTTTTTCTAGCCTTGCTTACCAGGTAAGCAATGTTGTCATGAGAATCATCTTGATCATCAGCCATTGCAGAAGTGTTCAGAGTTCCGCTCATGGACTGCTCAAGCACTTTGAACTGGTAAGTTCTCAAGAAGTTTCTGAAGCTCTCGCCCATCTCAACTTTCTTGACGCTTCCAAGCAAGTTCCACTCTTTCTTCAGTGTGTTAAGAAGTTCAGGGTAGTCAGCAACCTTGTTCAGGAAAGCTGCTTCGTCCTGCTGCCATTCATCAAGCAGAGAAAGAGTTTTACTGGATGCTCCCGTGTTGAACTTGATTGTGTAATCGAGCTCTCCACCAAGAGTAGAGCTAGGGATCAAAGTAACGTTCTTCACTCCGTTAAGGTCCAGAGTAAAAGTAGCATCGTTTTTCTTATCAAGAGCGATGTCGCTAATTTCTTTGCGTCCATCTTTGAACTCAACAAACTTGCGAAGAGTCATTCTCTTGTCTTTTCCGATCCACTTCTTGTTTTGGCCATCAAACACGACTTCAACACTTGATGGTCGAGTAGCCATTGTTTGGAAAGAGAAAACTGGAATTTCACCTGCTACAAGAGCATGCTCACTTTGGATCTCGTAGTTCACCTGAGTAACTCGAACACCAGCTCCTCTGAAAGGGCCAACTTCGATGAAGTGTCGACCTTGATCATCCACTTGAGTGTTCATCTTGATCTTGTTTCCATCGACCTCAGCCTTCTTTGGAATGAAAGCAGTCGGAGGAAGATTGTCATCATTGATGTTCCATGCGATTGTCGCTGCATAGTCACTGTAGATTCGGATCTTGTCGATCAAAGTAGCATTGACTGGCTCGCTGACCAGCTTGTCAGTCAGAAGGATGAAATCAGCACCTCTTTGCTGAACAGAAGTTTCGAATTCTTCAGTTGGAAGGGAGTCCAAAGAGAATACGTGAGTCGGTTGAACCTTCATCATCAGGGTGTTGTCATAGCCATACTGACCTTCTGCCAAACCTGGATCGTTGATGTAGTTGGCTGCCAGAAAGTCTGGAATGATTTCATCAATTGTGAAGTTGTAGCCTTTTTCTTTTAATACAGCATCGATAGATTCGATAGAGCGTAGTTCACTTTGAACAATTGAAGAGAACACATCAGCTATCTGATTTCCATCACCAAGCTTTTTGGAAAGAAGATAATACATGAACAGGTATACATTGCCGTAGTCATCCAGACCATTGTTGAACTCATCAATTTGAGTGTCAGGGTTTTTGATGAAAGCGAGAATTTGAGGAGCGTGGCCGTAACCGTTTACGTAGAAAGCGATTTGACTCATAGCTTCGTTCAGCCATAGCTTTTCTCTCTTGTCGTAGTTGTAATGAATCATGTGCTGGAATTCATGAGCCAGAATTCCCAGATAGTCATCACGCTTTGGGTCACCAGGATAGATGTCCATGTAGAACATTTCTCTTTCGTTGCTGAACTGCCACACATCGGTATTGACTGTATCCATCGGAGAGAAGTAACCAGCTACATAACCACGACCAGGCTCCCAGCCGTCCTGAATATCAAGAAGTAGAAGGGTGATTCTCTCGTCGAAATCGATTCCAGGGCTGGATTCAGAGCCGAAGAATTTGTGATTTGTGCCGTAAATCTTGTCATCAAACTGCTGAGCCAACTTTTCAATGGTCTCCTGGCTCACCTTGTCTTCCTGATCAACTTCCAGGTAGATGTAGCAGTGCTTGCCAATGTGGCGCAGAGTAGCCTGAACCTGAGTTGGTTGATTATTGGCAACATTCATGGCCCAAAATGTGTCCATGTCTCCAATACCAACACCCATTAGTTTCTTCTTTTGAATGGGCTTGGGCTCACCATGCTTGGCGATTAGTTCCGCGTATTGGTCGTGTGAGTAGTCATAGCCAATTACCATGCCTTCTTCATCAAGATTTCCGCCGTGAGCGAATACCGATGGCACGATTAGTGTTAAAGCGATCCATAACTTCAACAATGTCTTCATGTTTCTCCCTTTCTATCTCAGGTTTCCCATTTCGCGAAGCCCGTTTTCCACTTAGATATAATTTACGTAAGCTACCGAATTTTAAGGAGGATTTACAATCTGGCAAGGGTAAATCCTCAATTATTTTACATCTCCAGAGTCAGGACTTTCAGTGGTGCACTGCGTCCTTTGACTGTAATAGTCTCCACTTCCTTTACTTTGTAGTTGTCTGGTTCCTTTAAACTCTCAACAATTCCTCTCTCATGCCTTTTGCCGCCAACAACGCTTTGTCTGCAAAATCCTCGCAATCAAAAATAGGGGCGAAGACCACCATAACACAATCACCAATGTACTTGTTGATCATGCCGCCATTTTCCAGAATGGGCTTCGTGATGTACTGGAAGTATCGATTCAGAAACTGAACCACTTCTTCAGGACTCATGGATTCACTCAAAGTGGTGAAACCTCGAATATCTGAAAACATAACTGCAGCCTGAATTTTGTCCCCGCCAAGCTTGATCTGTCCTTCTTCGATGAGCTTGAGAGCGACAGAGGAGCTCATATAGCGCCCAAACAACTCCTTGAGCTCTTCCTGTTTGCGGATTCCTTCAACCATTTTGTTGAACTGCACCTTCAAGGAGGAGACTTCATCGTTGAACATCACTGTTGTGCGTACATCCAGATTGCCTTCCTCTACTTCTTTCATTTTGGAGATCAGTTCCTGAATTGGTCGATCAAGGCCCATATTGAGTAGAAACATTCCAACTATACTCATACAAAGCATTTGGAACATTCCGGAGCCCATCACGTTGGTAAAGAAGAACTCCAGCTCTTTGCTGTCATTGTAAATACGAACAATCAGGAGTGTTGCCATGGGAAGAATCAAATTAAACAGAAAGAAGAAGCGGACCAGTGAGACAGTGGTCAGTCTGCTGCCGGATTTAGCCCTGAAGATTTCTTCTCCCGGGTAGATTGCCTGGAATACCTTGGTGAATCCAAACTTCATTTGTTGGGTATAGGTTAGGGCGAAGGTAAGTTCGGCAGCCATCCCGAAAATGTGTGCTGGTAATGCATAGTACAAGATTTCCTGAGTGCTCAGGCTGCCAGAGGGCAAGACGAGTCGATAAGCGATTTTGCAAACCAGAATTGTTAAGAAAAGGATGGTCAAGGTTTGAATCAAACTTTGGAATCGTTTACCACATTTTCTGGAAAGTTCAGAACTGAGTTGATCTTTCTTAAACAAACCATGCAGTTTCCCAAACGGGCGATACCAAAGAAAAGTTGCGACATAAAGGGCAATAATCAGATAGGTAGAGAAACTTCCACTTTCTCCATAGTTGGTGTATCGCTTGAGCTGTTCGGCGTTTGAAAAGACGTCTCCCATGAATAGCTGGGCATAGGCTTGAAAATGCACATCATGGAAACAAAGGATCATGAAAGGAAAGAAGAAGACCTGAAATCGCATGGTGCGAAAGGAGCGATCGACTAACTTCTTTTCTTTGGCATCCATTGACTTACTTTCCGGCTCCGGGACAGTCCGTCGTTATAGGACATTCGCTACACCTGGGTCTTCTGGCAATGCAGGTTCGTCGTCCATGCAATATGAAGAGATGGGAAACCATAGTCCAATCTTCTTGCGGGAAAATCTTCATCAGGTCTTTTTCAATCTTTTCCGGGGTCTTTTCTCTAGTTAATTTGAGCAGTTGGGTAATACGACTCACGTGAGTATCAACAACCACTCCTTCATTGATGTTGAAGATATTCCCCAAAACGACGTTGGATGTCTTGCGTCCCACACCAGCAAGATCAGTCAATGCCTTCATGTCCGCTGGCACTTCTCCCCCGTGAAGCTCCACAAGTTTTTGGCAGCAGGCCTTGATGTTCTTGGCCTTGGATCGAAAGAGTCCAATTCGTTTGATGCATTCCTCAATCTCTTCAACAGGTGCCTGGGCGTAAGCCTGTGCATCGGGGAATCTTGCAAAGAGATCCGGGGTTACGCGATTTACCATGGCATCCGTGCATTGGGCTGACATGATGGTGGCAATGAGAAGCTCCAGGGCATTGCTGTGATCCAGTTCGCAGTGAGCATCGGGAAACTCAAGCATAAGCTGGTCATAGATTCGTGATGCTCGTTCCACAAGCGATTTTTTCGACTCTCTGGGCATGAGCCTGGCAGTTTAGCATATACAAAGCAGTCTAATCTCGCGGATATTAGTGCCATTTTTAGATTTCTGACAGGCATTCTCTGTAAATCCTATATACTGATGATTATGGAACTTTTGATATCAATCTGGAATTTGGCCTATTTATCAGCACCATACCTGATCGCCGGCTTTTTCATTGCTGGCTTGATTAAAGCCCTGATCAAAGACGAGTGGATTTATAAGGTGCTGGGAAAAGAAGATTCAAAGACGGTTGTCTTGAGCTCGATTATTGGTGCTCCTTTGCCTATTTGCAGTTGTGGTGTTGTTCCTGTGGTTCAGGGTCTTCGCAAGCAGGGAGCAGGTCGGGGAGCCTCGATTTCCTTTCTGGTTTCGACTCCTGAAACTGGAGCTGACTCGGTAGCGCTAACTTATGCAATGATGGGACCTGTGATGGCTGTGGTTAGGCCAGTAGTCGCTGTTTTTACAGCGATCATTGCTGGTCTTGCAGAGACTTTTATGAGTTCTCGATACGCCAGTTTTCGTCAGGAAGAAGAAGTAAAAAGCTGTTGTGCCAAGAAAAAGAAGGAAGCACAAGAGAAAAAGGGCTGTTGTCCTTCGATGAGTAAAAAGCCTTCAATTTTTGCACGTATTAAAGCAGGATTGAGTTACTCCTTCGTGGACCTACTCAGAGATATTAGTAAAAATCTGTTGCTGGGGTTTGTGTTGGGGGGCTTGATTACCATGTTTATACCTCCCGATTTGATGAACCGGTATTTTTCAGGTTCATTTCTGGGCTTGGTAGCGATGGTTTTTGTCGCCACTCCTCTATATATTTGTGCAACGTCATCGACCCCAATTGCGGCTGCAATGATGCTTCAGGGTATGAGCCCCGGTACGGCACTGGTGTTTCTCATGGCGGGTCCCGCAACCAATGCAGCCTCACTCACTGTTCTGGTGAAGCTGTTTGGCCGCAAATCGATCATTTTGTACCTCAGTGTCATTGTGTCTGTTTCTATCGCAAGTGCTCTGGTTCTGGACTCCATGATTGCCCAGGGCTGGTTTCAGGTCCAGGTGAGCTCTGCTATGAAGCATGATCATCACCATGAAATGAGTTTTCTTCAGCTGGCAAGTACTGTGTTGCTCCTGCTTGCCTGTGTATGGTACGCGTTCTTGGCACCATTGATGAAAAAAAATTCGAATCAAAACGAAGCATCCGAAGGAGTGACTCAGGTATAATCGTTCGCCGTGGCCAAAATTGACACTTTATTGAAGATGATGGTGGAGCGGGGCGCATCTGATTTGCACCTGCATGTTGATTATCCTATAACCTATCGAATTGATGGTGAGCTTTGCCCTGAAGGAAAGCCGATATCGAACAAGGGGCTGATTTCCCTCCTTGCTGAAATCCTCAATGCCAATCAAAAGAAAAGGCTGAACAATGGTAAGGAAGTTGATTTTGCCTATGATTTGAAAGAAATTGGGAGATTTCGAGGGAACATATTTTTACAGTCAGGCAAATTCGGTGGTGTCTTTCGAATCATCCCCAATCGGATTAAAACTTTTGAGGAGATTGGTGCACCTCCTGTCATTCAGCACATTTGTTCGACTCGATCGGGACTGATTCTGGTGACCGGTCCAACAGGGTCCGGGAAGTCAACGACTATGGCCTGTATGCTTGATGAAATCAATCGGACTCGCTACGGGCATATTCTTACTTTGGAAGATCCTGTTGAGTTTGTCCATGAAGACAAGAACTGTATCCTGGCTCACAAGGAAGTGGGAATTGATATTCCTTCCTTTCATGTGGGGCTCAAAGCCGCTTTTGGAGAAAATGTAGACGTGGTTCTGGTCGGCGAGATTCGTGATCGTGAATCCATGCAATCAGCGCTCGATTTGGCTGAATCGGGAGTATTGGTTATGGCGACGCTTCACACTATAGATGTAGCCAATACAGTAAAACGAGTCATCAGTTTTTTCGAGGAAGATATGCGACCAATGATTCGCTCGCGATTTGCCTTGAATATCAAAGGAATTATTTCAATGAAACTCCTTCCTGCCAGCAGGGGAGGGCGAGTGGCTCTGTATGAAGTCATGATGGCGAATCAAGGGATTTGCAACATGATCCAGGATGGCAAGGATCACCAGATTGAAAGTGCTCTGGAAACGGGGAAGTCCGAAGGAATGAGAACCTTCAATATGTCACTCAATGAAATGGTAGGGCGCAGAATTATTAGCAAGGAAACAGGGGACTTATACAGCAAGGCAGGTCGAAATGACAGTCCTTGAGCAGTTTGAAAAACTGGTTGCAGAGGCTTATTCCAAAGGGGCTACTGATCTTCATATCCGAATCGGCGGTGAAGTGTGGGTACGCATCGGGGGCAATCTTCGCAAAGATAAAAAGGCTGATTTTGACACCAAGTTGCTTCAAAAACTTGCTGCGGAACTGTTAGAGGAGCAGGAACGCCGAATTCTGTCTTCACTCAAGACCGTGAAGGGGATTCGCGAGATAAGCCAGGAGCTTAAGTTTCGATATCATTTCAGCTTTGAGAGAAGCAAACTTTATATGAATGTTCGCTTGCTACCCGGGAGGGTTCGAACCTGGGAAATGCTGGACATTCCTTCGCTGGCTTTGAATTTTCTAAACAAGAAACAGGGATTGATTTTGATATCCGGTCCCCTCAGTTCTGGAAAAACCTCAACACTGGCAAGTTTTACTGAATATCTCAATCACAACAGAAGAGAGCACATCATATTCATCGATGAAGTTGTGGAGCACAGAGTCAAGAGTGATCGCTGTATTGTGAATATGAGGCAGTTGCACTCGGATACAGAAAGTTACACAACCGCTCTGAAGTATGCTCTGAGAGAAGATCCGGATATTATCGTTCTTGGGGAGATTAATGATGCCGAGAGCGCTGAAATTGCTATCAATATTGCGGAAACGGGCCATTTGGTGATTGCAGGGGTTTCTACCCTTGGGGCCTTGAATACGGTAATGCGTGTTTTGAACTGTTTCCCGGCCAGGAATCTGGAAAATGCCAGGCTGAAGCTGTCTGCCTACCTGATTGGAATCATCTCTCAAGTTTTGATTCCAGACAGCAGTGCCAAGCGTCTTGTCCCTCTGTTTGAGGTCATGACAATAACACCATCCATTGCGAACAATATCCGGTCTGAGCGGATGAATCAGCTGAAGGCTGAGTTTTCAAGGAGTGTAAAGGGTGTTAGTTTGTGCTTTGAAGACTGTGCAGACCAGCTCAAAACCAAGGGTTTACTGCCTCCTACTTTTGATATCTCTTCTCTACTAAGAATGCTCTAAACCGCAATTGTTGCACTTCTTTGGAGAAACTTTATCCACAAATGCGAAGCTGAGGGCTTGTCAACGTGACAGGGAGAGCCAGAACTGGTATATTTTGGCCAGTTTCAGAATCAGTTGAAGGCTGTAAAAAATGGATCAACAAAGTCGTCGTACCTATTATGTAAAACCGGGTTTCCAGCGCAAAATGATGATTATTATCATTCTTGTGGTGGCTATAGCCGCTAATTTGGTGGGTGCGCTTTGCTATGGCTTGATCAGTCATACTTTGCAGACCGAGCTGATGGATCCAACAATTCTTGGACTGGAACCGGGTCAGATTCCCTATCTGGAGCAGAAACTTTTTCAGTTCATGTTTCCCAAAGTTTTGTTGGCAGAACTTATTACCATTTTACTTCTTGCGCTGATGACCTTGCGTTTAACTCACCATATCGCCGGTCCCGTCTATCGACTGGAACAGAATATGGAGGAGATGGCAAAGGGTAACCTGAACTTGAGAACCAGTTTTCGTTCACGAGATGAGTTTACCGAATTGGCACAAGCCCTAAACGAGCTAGGTGACTCCTATTGCAGGCGCCTCGACAGAATTAGTGAAATCGTGGCGGACCTGGAATATACAGACCTGTCACCAGAGCAACAAAAAGCTTTGGATAAAATGAAAGAATATTTGAAAAAACAGGCTGAAGTTGAGGCCTGACAATCCATGAGCTCTACTTCTCTCGCATTCATACGGTTCCTTCTAGGCCTCACTTTGTGTTTGATGGCTTTTGTCTTTTCAGGTTGCTTCTCCAATCCCGATGCTTTGTACGTAAAATCTGTTCACCTCATAGAGCAGGACAAACTTGGAAACGCAGAGAGGCTACTTTTTAAAGTTCTGGAGTTGAAGCCCAAGCATCAGGATGCTCATTATTCTCTTGGCGTGATTTACATGAAACAGGAGCGTTATGGTGAGGCAATCCCCAAGTTTGAAGATGTATTGAAGCTCAATCCAAATGATGTGGACAGTTTAATCAATCTGGGTGTCATTTATGCCCGGCAGAACAAACTGGACAAGGCTGCCAAAATGTATGAAGAAGCAGCTAAAAAAGCTCCTGGGAATAACAATGTTTTACTGAACCTTGCCAGGCTTTTGGGCAAACAGAAGAAATACAGAGAAGCGCGACTACTGTATGAGAAGCTCTTGAGGTCTCAGCCCAATTTGTATCCAGCGAATAAGGAACTTGGGTTTATCTACAAGGCTGAGGGCAAGTTCAATGAGGCAACTTCACAGTTCTCCCGGGCTTCCAAGTTGAAGAGGGATGATGATGAAGTGATTTTTCAGTTGGGTTTTCTCTACCATAAACGGGGAAAATTCAAGACTGCCTCCAAATACTATCTTAAAGCTGCAAGCATGAAGGGTAAAGCCCAGTATTATCTGGCATTGGCGGGTCTCTACGAGAATACCAACCAAAAGGATGATGCCATAACTGCATACCAGAAAGCCTATCAAATCGACAAGTCGTCTTACGAGGCGACTTACCGTCTGGGTGTCCTTACTTTGGTAAAGGATGATTACAACCGGGCCAGGCAATATCTTAAGGCTGCCCAGGACCTGAAACCCCGTTCAGCGGAGGTGTACAAGTATCAGGGTATTTTGATGATAAAACTCAAGCAATATGATCTGGCTCGAAAGAGTCTCAATCAGGCCAAGATGCTCAATAACTTTGTCCGAGGGATTTTCTACCACCTTGGTATGATCGCTATGGAAGAAGACAAGATAGCTGAAGCAGTGGATAATTTTAAGCGAGAGCTTCAGGAATCACCAGGACACATCGAAAGCCTGGTAGCACTGTCCAGTTTGTATCGAAAACTTGGCAAGGAAGAAGAAGCAATGAAGATGCTCAAGACTATTTTGGAGCGGCGGCAGGATGATGCCAGGCTCTGGGATGAATTGGGGACTCTTTACTTGGAGAAGGCTGTTGAAGAGAAGGAAAAGTCCGGGCTTTATGTAGCATTGGAAGACTTTGATGAATCGATTGATGCGTTTACGAAGGCAATCAAACTGGACAACTCTCGTTACGATACCCTGGAGAAGTTGCTCAAGGCTTACGCTGGAGCACGACGCTATGCAGTAGCAATTCCATATCTGGAACAAATGATTCAGGTTCGACCGAAAGCCTGGGAATACTATCCAGATCTTGCCCGTGGATACGTTGCCAATCAACATTATGACAAGGCAATCGACATCCTGAGTCAATATCTGAAAGAGAATCAGCAAGATTCCCAAGCCTGGTTCCAGCTGGGTAAAATCCATGCTGATAAAGGCGATTTTGCGCAGGGAATCAAGATCTTTGATAAAGCTATTGAGTTTGATCCGGGTGACCCCAAGAAGAAGCTCTTTCAGGGTATGCTGCTTGCGGAGGTGAATCGCTTCGAAGATGCATTGAAGGTGCTTAGGGCGGCCATGGAGCAATCCAAGCCGAAATCAGTGGTTAAAAAACGTTGCGAAGATTTGATTCAGCAGATTCTGGAAGTCTCGGGAATGCAAAAGGCCAAGGCTGAAGAAACTCTGGGTAAGAAGGTCATTGGTGACGTCAAAGAGCGTAAGAATACCAGGAAAAAACTAAGAAACAAGCGTTTGGTTGTGGGCTCTCAACGCTATGTGAAGACCATGGTGGTCAAAGGCCTTCGCAAGTACAAAGAGTTTAAAAAGGCCGGATGGACCAAGAAACACCGGGTCGCAATGGTCAAGTACATCAAGTACCGATTGATCAAGAATTATCGCCAGTTGATTAAATTCAAGAAATTCAAGAACAAGCACTCCCGTCGTTATTATTATCTAGCGATTCGCAAAATGATTCAGATTGTGAAGGGGAAAGCCGAGCTCAAAACTCACTCACGACCTAAAAAGAAATAGTGGGCTTCCTTCTTTTCTCAAGGCTTGATCTGGCCTATAGTCCAGTCAGAAATATTATTTCATCGCTTCTGGTTCTGAGTCATTTTTAGACTCGAAAGTAAATGGTGTAGATTGGCTTGGAGAGTCCCGGTGCCTGTAGAAACCAGTGGGGATTTACTCTCGTAACAACCAGTCAGGCGGCCGATTCTGTAGTACGGGTTCGCTTCTTTCAAGGCTTTGTTCGTTGAATACCCTTAATCGAATCTCTTCAATGGCCTTCATTCTTTGCTGTGCATATCGCACAGCGGATTGCTTTGTAAAAAATCGAGAAATGGCTTCGTAGTAAGGGTAGGCTTCCTCAAATTTATCCAGACTCTCCAGATGCTTGCCTGCGTTGATAAACAAGGTCGTTGCAATGCGCTGAACTTTCTTTCTGAGCTCCTCACTTGTATTGGAGTCCAGTGCGCTTAAAAAACGCTTGGCGGCAGGCATGAAGTTTTTCTGTGAATAATAGAAAGTCCCCAGTCGAAATGAGTCTCTTTGAGAAGCCTGAATCAGGGTGAGCTTCTCGTGGGGATCCTGTGCCAGGTCGGCTGCTTCTTTATAAAAGCGGGTAGAGCGGGACCAGAGGGACATGGCTGTATACTTTCTGGCAAGCTTTTCACAGGCGATTTTGAGCTGAGATTTGCCCTCCATCTCCAGACCGGCCGAATCCCTGACCGGGTTAAACTGTCTTAAGAATTCCTTCAATTGAATTCTGGCATCTCGAAAACGCTGGGCTCCCAAATAACTCTTTCCAATTTCCAGAAGTACTTCCAGGTTGGGAGAAACAGCGTATGCTTTTCGATAAGCGCTGGCGGCCTTGAGAAATTCTTGCCGTACTTTGTGTTGTTCAGCCTTTTGCTGAAAGCTCATTGCAAGAAGTGGTTTGTCCTGCGAAGGAACGGAGGATAGCTGTCTGTATACGCCTTGCATGGAGCGAATCTGGGCAAGACTGTCCATGGAATGCAGGACTGTCGGTTGTACAAGGGCAAGAGCCAGGAAGAAACAGCAGCTTCGATACATGGGCATAGTTTATCACTTCAAGATGAATCTTGGGAGTGAAGAAAGTTTGTCTACAAGCAGTCTACTTTGGTAAGAAGACCTGAGTTGGAACTTTGAGTTAATGAAGCCCTTGTAAACTAGAACTTTGGAGTAATCAAAACCTTGCAGATTGTTTCCTCGGAGCTCGACATAATCCTTCTGGAGATATTCACTTCCTGCTGTTGTAGATCCAGCAAAAGATGAATTTGGGCAACCCCTTCACGATTGGTATTTACTGTTTTACTAAGGGGGCTGTCAGTAAAGCTGTCCAGAATCTGACCAATGACAAAATTATCCGGCTTCATTTCCACCTCAAAGCGGATGGGAAGATCCTGGTACAATCTGTCTTTGGTGTCTCTGGTTTCAATGACAATGGGAATAAGACTGGCACCCTTACGAAGAAGTCGTGCCTGGGCCAACCTCGAATAGCGATCTTCCATTGGTGAAACTTCGTTACTTAGCTCATCACCGGATGGAGCCTCGCCAACAGGGGCAACAGGTTCTCCGGAGCTTGAAGCAGTCGGTGACATCAGAGGCTTTTCCTCCATGGCCACTCCGGTGTCGTCCTTCTTCTTCATGCTGGCAAAACTGACTCTCTGGTTCCCCAGATTAGTGACTTCGAGTCGCTTGTCGAGTTTCGGTCTTTCCCCAGTATCCTTGATATTTCCCGGGAAGGGATCAAAACTTGGTCCTGCATTCCCCACAACCTTCAGGTCTCTTCCATCTTTTTGCTTCTTCGGAGACTTCACGGTAAAAACAGTTTTGAGTTGATCTTCAAGCTGTCTTTCTTCCGGAACAAGGTAGTGACTTTCCTCAATTTTTTTCTGATTGTCTTTCTTGAGTGTGTTGAGAATTACCCTGTAACGATTCGTATTGGGCTCTTCCTTTTTCTCCGGTTTTTTCTCGGCTTTTACAAGGTGGCGCTCTTCGGGAATCTCACCGAAAGCCTGACTGAAACTCACTCTGGATTTAGGGTTGATGACTTTATCTTTGGCGTAAGCCACCTTTTCTCCTTCACGGGATTCCGTATTGTGCATTGCATCGGTAAACGCAGCGAATGGGTTATCAGGTGCATCAGCTGCTCTTTTTGCGCTTTCCTTTCTTACTTCCTGACGAGCTTTGCTGACAAAGTTTCGAAACTCTTCATCAGCCCCAACACCTCTTCTCACTTCATCCATAGCTTGTTCTTTGCGAACATTGCTCAATTCCAGCTGATCGTAGAAATTGGAAAAACTGTCGCCCTGCTTTCTACGGTTATTTTGCACCACATCATTGCGCTTCTCTTCTGTCATGCGATTCAGATCGTGCATAAGAGCTTGAAGGGGGGTTTCATTCTTGCGTACTTCCCGAAGCTCCTCGAGCATTTGCTTTTGAACATTGAATGGAGAGCCACCTTTGGCCTGCACCTCGTGATGTTCCGCCCGCTTGGCTTGCTCTTCGATATTTTCTTCCATCTGGGAATAAAAGTTGGAGAAGTGCTGGTCTTGTTTGAGAACTTTGACTCTGGGACTTCGCTTTTCCTTGTGCAAGCGTTCGTAGTACTTATCCACAGGCATTTTGTCTTGCGGACTCATTACCTCATGCTGGGCCATCGGAGTTGCTGGTTCCAGATTCTGTAGGAAATCTTGATAGGATGAAGCACTGGCTGCCTGTTTGTGAGTCTTTTTGGCATGATCAAAGTACTTCTTTTCCTGAACAGGAATCACGGCTCTTCGAACCTTCTTCTCTCCTGAGCCGACTGGTTTTTTGTCTTCCCAGTTGGAAAGGAAGTCCTCGAAGTTACTTTGTCCTGTGGAGATTTCGATTTCAGGAGAGACAACAATTGGCTTGCGAAAATAGAGCTCCTGAATTTGGTCCATATTCTTGCGATAGTGATCCAGACGATCTATTGACTTTCGAAAGAGGAAGACTTTCTTCTTCTCCTTGCTGTTTTTCATGTCGTCAAGAACCGTGGCAACTTGAGCTTCCATCTTGATGAAGTTACGTACCTTCTGCTCAAGAATTCGAATCAGGGACTGCTTTTCAATCTCGCTGCGATTGTGTGTGATATTCTCTTCAATAGAGAGGATTTCCCGATGGCGAACGTCAAGTCTCAAGAAGAGCTTTTCTACAAGGTCTTCTACCTTTGAATCTGCAAAGATGGAAGCAGAAAACAGAGAGAGGAGTGCGCCAGTGACTACAATCTTTAAAAAAGCAAGGTGGTATGTCTTTTTCATTTCTAGCCCATGTTTTTACCCATATCGAACATGGGAAGAAACATAGAGAGGGCCAGAGTGGTTACGATGGTACCCATCACTACGATCATAACCGGTTCAATCAGGCCGATAAGTGTATCTACTGCCTGGTTGACCTGTTCGTCGTAATAACTACCAATCTTTTCCAAAACCGTTTCCATGGACCCTGTTTCTTCCCCAATGGTGAACATAAGTAGCACGATAGGGGGAATAATGTGTTTGTTCTTCTTGAGACCATCGGAATAGGTCCCGCCACTTTTAATAGCGTCCATGATATCTGTGATGAGCTTTCTAAACTCACCATTTTCAATTGATTGGTAACAAATTTGTAAAGCCTGCAGGCCTGGTACACCTCCACGCAGCTGGCTGGCCAGCGTGTGAACCAGTCTACTGACGAAGTATTTCTTGAGAAGATCTCCCAAAACCGGGGAGTTGAAGCAGATGATATCGAATATTTTGGCACCTTTGGCAGTTTTCTTTACTGCGTAGACCATACCCCCAACCGTAGCGATCAGGGAGACAATGATTTCAATGTATCTTGTCATGAAAAAATTGGATAAATTTTGCACAAACAGGGTGATCCCGGGCATGTTTTCAGGCTTGAGATTCAAAGACGTAATGAACTTGGGAAAGATGACTGTGGTCAAACCGACGGTTACACCCACAGCTACAATTGCCATAGCAGCCGGATACATCATCGCAGACTTGAACTTGGCCTTGAGTTTTTCCTGCCCTTCCGAAAACTCCACGTATTCCTGAAGCATTTTGTCCAGCTGCCCTGACACTTCCCCTGCTGCAACCAGAGACTGGAAATCATTTGGGAAGATCTTGGGATGTTTCTCGAGAGCTTCTGAAAAAGGTTTCCCGGAACTAATGTCATCTGCCAATGCCTCAAGAACCTTGTCGAATTTGGCATTGTCATTTTGATCTCGAAATGCTGTGATAGCTTGCATGAGCGGAGCTCCTGCATTGAGAGCAATCGAGAGTGTATTGTAAAAGGACATCAATTGTTCAGAGTTGATTCCACCTGCCATGTTTTCCTCCTGAATCAGAAACGAAATTCATCGCTTCCTTTTTTATTTTGACGGACTGGCCACTGACTTGTCACGCAATTCGCCCCAAAAACATTTACCGAGGGTTGTTGATGAAGTCTGATGCGCATATCTAACGACTGGAAAAAAACGAATCTTCCTCGTAACCAAACCGCGTTTCAAGCCTTGAAAACAGTCCTTTAGCGAGTAGTACGATTCAGCTCTTTCTCATCGATCTTCCCCTGAAGGACCTTGATTAAACCGTCCTCTCGAAGAGTGATGAAGCCAACCTTGATCATTTCATGTTCAATTCCATGCTCATCCGTACCTTCAGCGATGCAATGGCGCAAAGTAGCATTGTTTTCCAGGGTCTCGTGAATACCGGATCTTCCCTTGTAACCACTATCCCCACACTTCTTGCATCCCACACTGGTGTAGCCGTACTTCACATTGGCTTTTACCTTCTTGGCAAATTTTTGCGCTTCCGGGAAGAGAGGGATCTTTTTTCGGCAGTTGGGGCAGAGGGTTCTGGCAAGACGCTGTGCTACACAACAAAGCAGGGTACCTGCTACGAGATAGGGGGGAACCCCCATGTCAATCAAACGACCAATGGCACCTGAGGCTGAGTTCGTGTGAAGCGTGGAGAACACAAGGTGACCAGTCATGGCTGCCTCGACTCCGATGGTTGCCGTTTCCGAGTCTCTCATTTCTCCCACCAGAATAACGTCCGGATCCTGTCTCAGAAGGGCTCTCAGAGCCGATTCAAAAGTTAGTCCGATTCGGGAGCGGATATTGGTTTGGTTGTAATCAGGGATTGTGTACTCCACCGGGTCCTCGGTGGTGCAGATATTGACCTCGGGAGTGTTGATATAGTTAAGAGCGGAATACAGAGTGGTTGTTTTTCCTGAGCCCGTCGGACCAGTCATCAGGATGAGACCATTTGGCTTGACCACATTACGCTGGAAAATCTCCAGCGTGTGCTTGGAGAAGCCGATCTGTTCCAGTCCAAGGCTCAGCCCCGAACTGTCCAGAATTCGCATACAGACCTTTTCTCCACCCTGTACGGGAAGGGTGTTGACGCGCATGTCGAGATTCTTGCCCTTGCTTACCTGTACCTTGATACGACCGTCTTGTGGAAGGCGTCGCTCGGAGATGTCCATATTGGCCATCAATTTCAGACGGGAGATCAGCTCAGGCTGAAATTTATGGATCACATCAGGGATTTGAATTAACTGAGTGAGTACCCCGCTTTTCCGGTAGCGAATTCTCAGTCGCTTTTTCGAAGGTTCTACGTGAATATCAGAAGCACCTTCGTTGATACCTGTCATGATCATAAGGTTCACCATACGAACAATCGGACCCTCGGCTTCACCAAGATTGATGGCATCTTCCTTGGTTCGGTCGGTAACTTCCAGACCTTCCAGTTCGCTGACCGTCGTATCCATAACGGAAGTGTCTAGTGAAGAAAGTTTTTTAAGACCCCGATTGATGTTGTCTTTGGTGTCGATGAAAAATTTGATTTTGTAGCCAGTTTTATGCTCCAAATCATCAATGATAAAGATGTTGAGCGGATCGTCGTGGACAATACTGAGTTCATTCTCTTCTTCATCGATCTTGACCGGAAGAATGCTGTTTTCATTGAGAAACTGGTAGGTCAGGTTTTCCACGATTTCCATGGGAAACTCTTCCACTTCTTCCGTTTTGAAGGTAGGGATGTTGAGCTGCTCAGAGAGGGCGTTGATAACATCCATTTGAGTGAGAGCTCCCATTTTGACAAGTTCTTCTCCCAGTCGGAGCATACTTTCCTGCTGAAGCTCCAGGGCCTCATGAAGGTGACCTTCGGAAATGAGGCCCTTTTCCAGCAGAATTTCTCCAAGTAGTCTGTGTTCGCCAGCTTCTTCTTCCATTTTTCCTCCCCGACGTGAGGAGTATTTTAAATCAAAAGTTGGCTAATTTCAGCTCAATTTACTGTGCTGCGGTAGTATTATTCGTGCCACCCGCACTGTCAGCTCCTCCACCAGCTGCGGCATCGGTTGCCGGTCGACTACCAATAGAGCAGGAAGGATCACAGCCTGGATCAAATTCTCCGGCGAATGTTTCGGGAATCGGAGACACCAGAATCGAGGCGTCCCTTGTAAAGGGATTGTCATTGTCATCAATCCCCCTGATGGTGAGGTTTGCGATGATGTCCGAATTCAGGTTGGGAACTGTTAAGAAGTTTCCGTCCACAGATAAAACCTGGTTCGCCTGCTGGGTTACCAGTCGAATAAAGAGACAACAAAGTCGGGAGGAATCTGCGTTACTGTCATTGAGTCCGCTAACAGTTCGAATATTGTCACTTGGTGCTAATTCCGTAAATGGAAATGTCGCATTGAAGTGCCTTTGAATCCTGGACTTTTTGGCAGGGATCCCTGTTTGAACATTGCCGTTACTGTCTTGATAAACGATGTCTCCGCCGCTGGGTGACTCATAGGTTATATCAAGTTCGTTAATCGTAACTCCAACACCGTTATTGAGAGTGAACTGAATAACTGCTGGATCAAAAGGGAAAGTACTGGCATTAATCAAGGTCAGGTTTGGATTAATCTCGTCTGAACCGGAACCTGAACTAACTGACACAATTTGAATGTCGGTTCTGGGCTTGAAAGGTGGTGTTGCACATCCCCCAAGGAACATTACGAGTGCTAGTGCGAGCCAAAACTGCCAACGAAAGAGTACCATTCTCATAGCTTACTCCTCTTCAGGTATTCAGAAAGTTCATAGTCTTGTTGATTTTCATCCACGAAGTGATAGGGGCCCGGCTTTGGGTGCTCCACTGATCGAAACTCGTGCTTGAGGTATTTGTGTGGGTGATTGGCAAACTCGGAGTAAATCTTGGGAGTGATCAGAAAGACCAGTTCACTGACTCTTTGATTGTTGCTGTTGGATTGAAACAGCTTGCCAAGACCCGGTACAGCGCCCAGGATGGGAACCATGTTCTTCTCATGAGTCCTCGTTTGACTGATCAGTCCACCCATAATCACCGTATGGTTGTTTCTAATATTCAATGTAGTCTCTGTTTCTTTGGTAGAAATAATAGGCACCCCGTCGAAGTCTCCAGTTCGGGAGGTGATACTTGGTTTGAGCTGAAGATTTACAAAGTCATCTTTGAAGATCACAGGTGTTACTGACAGTTCAACACCAGCTGTAGCAAAGTTTACTGTTCCTTCTGTTACCCCCTGATTCGTAGTAGTAGTTCGGTAAGGGATTTGATCCCCAACTGTCAGGGTTGCACTTTGGCCGTCAACGACAGTGATCTGTGGGTTACTGAGGATTTTTGCAGTACTGTTGGCCTGAATGAAGTCAAGAATGATTTGGAGGTGATCTGGTCCCAGTGATCCAAACTTCAAGCGGGCTGTACCATCACTGGAGAAGGGAGAAAAGAATTCCCCGACAGGAATGGCCCTGCCCGACTCCGTAAAGATTGTTTTCCAGTCCACGCCAAGCTTTTGATCATTGTTCAGAGTGAATTCAACCATCTTCAGGTCAATCACAACCTGCCTTGGTGGAATGTCAATTTCTTTAAGAAGCTCGTCAATCCTTTGCAAGTTTGACGTAGTGTCCTGAATGATGACTCTTTTTTGAGAGGAGCTCAGGGTGTTTCCACCTCCAGCGCCACCACCTTCTCCACCTCCACCACCGGAGCCTCCTCCGTCAGCGAAAGAGAAAATCTGACTGTCTTCAATCCCGGGAATCAGGAATTTGATGCTGCTGACAAATGTTGTTGGAGAAATGAACTTTAATTCAAAAATTTTGGTTTGAAATCTTCGCTTGGGTCGGTCCACATCAACAACTTCCCAGACATTTTCAATTTTCCTGTGCTCTGAGGGTTTGGCAGTCACGATAATTTGTCCATTGAGCTTATCTACAGCGAGTCGAGGCGGGGAGTCTCCACCTGCCGAGGCTGCAGGAGCCGGAGCTGCACCCCCCCCTGTAGTTCCGTCTGTTTGACTTGTCAGGTTTCCACCAACAAGATCTCTCAAAACATTGGCGATCGTGAGTGTGTTTCCCTTTTGAACTGTGTAGGTTTTTGTGTAAGTAGAGTCAACGTCCTCGCCAAAAACAGTGATGATGCTGCCTTCAATACGATATTCCGTATTTGTGGAATCGGAGATGATGTTCAGGGCTTCCCGGATTGATCGACCATTCAAAGTCAGGTTGACGACTTTGGCGACCTCACCTTTGACGACAAAGTCATAGTTGCCCAATTGTGAGATCCCTTTCATCACAGTTCCCACATCTGCACCCTGAAGGGCAAGAGAAACAACACCGGGTCTATCGAGCGGGACAATATTGGAGTCATTTTCCTTCAAGGCTACTATGGATTCATCCGGTTCTGCCTCTTCGTTTGCGATTAATGGCTGAATCAGGAAGGCCATACTCAAAAGTATCAATATAAGTTTCATGTTTTCACCGCTTTGTTTGGCAAGCCCTACCGAAAAACAGTCCTCGGGCAGGTTTACAAATAGACAGTTTTGTACCTTATCGACAAACTTTTGTCTGGATTTAGTGCCTGCAGGACAATTCTTCCTCTCTGCAAGAGCTTTTGGAGAGTCAGTGATCGGGAGAATCCTAGCAAGGCTGTACAAAATGAGATAGAATCTTGCAGTGAGTGCCAGGCATGAGCAGAATGGACTCACCAGTATTGGTATATGAGTAAGCAGAACACCACAAAAGAGGGGCAGACATGAATCAGCAGCGAGCGACCCGATCCAACTATTTCATTCAAAAAGGGCTGCAGGTTAAATTCACATTCATCCTTGTAATGATTGTGATGCTGGTGGCGACCATCACCTTATTCAATCTATATATTATCGGCGATTATGTCATTCAAAATACGAATACTCTGATTGAGCTCAGGGACATGCGCAGCTTCATAATGACCGTCTTTACAATAGTAGGATGGAGGATTGTTATCCTGGGAGTGGTTTGCGTTTTGATTCTTGCCATCATCGGTATCTTTTATTCGCATCAGTTCGCCGGCCCGAGTTATAAGTTGGAAAAATGTCTGAAGGAAATCTCTGAGGGAAATCTGTCTTTTTCAATCCGGTTGAGAAATGGTGATGCCCTGCACAATGTAGCGGATTCAGTTAATTATCTTGTGGATCAGTTTCGGGTGGTCATAGCCAAGACTCGAGACATCGGAGATAACGTCAAGCTTCAGGCGTCTCAGCTCAAGAGCAAAGCAGACAGTGAAGAACTTCAGGAAATTCTGGATAGAGTATCCGAATTAGAAGAGCTTCTGGCCGGTTTTCAGCTGACCCGGGAAGAGGCTCAGTTGGCTCAGCAAACTGTAGGGGTTGAAAGTCCTGAAGAAGAGCCGGAATCCAAGGAAAGCTCTGTTTGAGTATGCTTTACGCAGTTGGGTTGACTGGAGGAATATCATCCGGGAAGTCACTCGCGGCGAGTTTACTGGAACCTTATTTTCAACTCGTAGACGCAGACTTGCTGGTTCATGAGCTCTACGAGAGTCATCAGGGCTTGCAGCAAAGTATCCAGGACAGGTTTGGGGATCACTGCGTTGTTGACGGAGTTGTTCAAAGAAAAGAACTTCGCAAGATAGTTTTTGATGATCCGGCCCTTCTCAAAGAGCTCAACGGGATCGTACACCCAATTGTGGGGGCAGAACTTCACTCTCGTATACAGAATGCAAGAAAGTCTCAGCGCTCCACTTTGTTTGCAATTCCCTTGCTCTTCGAAAATGCTTGGCAAGAGCATCTGGACTGTACGCTTCTGATAGCTTGTGACATGCAAACTCAGATTGAACGGGTCATGAAGAGAGACGGAAGTAGCGAGTTGGAAGCAAGAAACATCATTCAGTCGCAGATGAGCCTGGAGAAGAAGAAGGAACTGGCTGATTTTTGTGTAGACAACTCCTCATCAGTGGAGTTGTTTCAAGAGAAATTGATAGAATGGTACTCCAGTTTGTCCTCCCTACCAAGCTCAGGTTCATAGAGAGATGTTTGAGGGTGGAATCAATATATTTACTCTCTTTGTCCTTGTAGTTTCTATATTCCTTTCTTTTGTATTGCGTAATTTGATTCAGGAAATTCAAACTCTCAAAGAAGACCTTTCCATGGACTTACGCAGTTTTACCCGTGAGTTGGTGGAAGATCATCCCACTCTGGAGCGGTATCTGAAGCTGGGTATTTTGTTCTTCAAGAATGAGGAACATGAAAATGCTCTGGAGTTCTTTGAAAGATTGATCGAAGAAAGAGTGTTTTTGCGTGAAGCTCTCTTCTACCAGATTCTTTGTCTTGTCGAACTTGGTCGAAAGAGTGAAGCAAGAAGTGCCTTTGAAAGCCTGGATCCGGTCAATTATTCCAGATCGGAAATGAATCAATTGCAGCTGGCTTTTGCTTATCGCGGGCCACTTGTGAGAATCAGAGACTTCTTTGTTCGAGTTTTGTTGACTCATGTTCCCTTTCAATATGGGCCGGCATCTGGTCATTTGGCGGATCCAAAAGAGCGGGAAATGCAAAGAATTCTGGCGGGACTCCCTACTCGGTACACCAAGGTGCAATTCCAACAGGAAACCGAACTTGGGATGAGTTGCTCAGCAATCGACAAACACCTCAGCCGTGAAGTTCAAATTGAGGTTGCCCGGGAAAATCTTACTCAGGAGCAGATGGATCGATTCTTTGATTACCCGAGGATTTTGGCGAGATTGCATTCACGCTTTTTCCCCGAAGTCTATGATTTGCAGCAGACTGGAATTGTCTTTTTTAGCCTGGAAAAGTTTGAAGGTCAGGAATTGCATCCCATCCTGAGTGAACACGTGGAGGCGAAGCGACTTGTGAATATTCTAAGGCTCTGGATCAGTATCTTGTCACGAGTGGAGTTTCTACATTCAGTTGGCGCAATGATGGATCCCTTTGATCTCAAATTTTTTGGTATTCATAAGCTCAGAGAAAACTTGTTTTGCTGGGCCAAGCTCAAGAAGATGGCTCCTGAAGAGTTTCATTCCCAGGAAAAAGCTGTTCGTGATTTGTTTGTTCATGTTGTCCAGAAATGCTCAGATGGTCAAAAGACTGGCGCAGAGGTGCAAAAGTCGCTGGATGAAGCCTTGAAGGAGGCGAAAACCGGATCTTTGTTGAATCTTACGGAAAATTTGGAGAGAGCTCTGGACCGAATTCTCTATGCTCAGCAATCTGACATTCGCTTACAACTCGAGCAGCTCACCATACTTGAAAAGGTACATCGCTCCAGTATTCACGGCTTAAAGGGAAAGTTTGCGATAGTTCAAAGATACCGCGAAGAGCCAGAAAAGCTTTTGAGAACATTCTTTCGAGAGAGTAATGTCCAGGATGTGGAAGACAAGCTCAAGAGACTGGGAGAAATGCTTCAGGAGCTAATTTCTTCCATGAACCAAAATCCTTTGCCAATGAGTGAAGAGCTTGCCGGACTTGAAGTTCGCTCAATAACTGAAGATATGAGAGATTATTTTGAGAGGTCAGCCCAGGGGAGAAGTAAAGATTCAGGTCTGGATTTTCTCAAGGAGCAATACGAGCGCTTCAATCGCTTAAGTGACCATCTCAGTGAGTTCATTTCTTTTCATGAGGTCAATCTCGCAACCTATATTCAAACTTATCTCCCCAAAACCATTGAGCCTTCCAAAATAGAGGTGGACTGTTCACCAGAGTCACTGGTTCGAAAAATTTGTGTGCTCGATCAGGAAGATTTTGAATCGAAAATGAATCTTGTCCTTGAGAACTTGATCCATAACTCCCTGGAGGCGCAGGCTCAAAAGCTTGTCTTGCAGATTCTTGTGAACGAAAGGGATCAGCTTGTCTTGATTGTAGATGACAATGGCTCAGGGGTTTCCCAGGAAGTGTTGGATGAGTTGACGGCGTCTGGAGGGACAAGTCTGCAGGGTGGTGGAACTGGTTTGATTGCCTCCAGAAACACGATACAATCTCTGGGAGCCAATTTTATAATAGAGTCGAAGGACGGAAAGGGGACTCGCGTTACGATCGAGTTTGTATCCTATGCTGCCTAGTGAGAAAAAATGATTGAAGTATTAGTAGTCGAAGATGACGACAATTATCGCTATGAGATTCAGGAAGAAATAGACAGTGCTTTGAAGGGAGGTAGCTCGTTTCATTATGCAAGTAATCTGCAGCAGGCAATCACCTGTTTGCGAACTCAAGAGATAGATCTTGTGCTCACAGATATTATTTTCCCTCTGGATGATCTGAACCAGAAACAGGACGAGGTTGATTACACAGCAGGAGTGAAGCTTGTTGAAAATCTTCAAAAGGCTAACTTTCAAGGGCATATCGTGGTTCTTTCATCTCAGGACAAGAACTTTGCCGTGGATCTATTGATTCGATTTCGCCATGTGACTGATTATGTCTTCAAAGATGCAAGTTGGAAGGAGATTCTCCACAAAATTCAAAAGCAGATTCAGATCCTGGAAACACAAAAGGAACTGCGAGCACAACTTGGAGAAAAGCATCCACTGATTGGTAATTCAAACTCGGTTCAACAGATACAAAGTTTGGCTAAGAAATTGGCCAATCTGGACACAACGATATTGATCATGGGGGAGTCCGGGGTAGGGAAAGAAGTGGCTGCCCGTCATTTTCACATGGTGTCCAGTCGCTCAACCGGACCTTTTGTAGTCGTGAACTGTGCAGCCATTCCAGAGTCCTTGTTTGAAAGCCACTTTTTCGGTCACGTCAAGGGGGCCTTTACCGGAGCGGAAAACGATAGCCGGGGTGCTTTTGAAAGTGCTCACGGAGGAACCCTATTTCTGGACGAAATTGGTGAACTGCCACTCTTGATGCAGGCAAAACTCTTGAGAGTTCTGCAGGAGAAGCAGGTGACTCCTGTAGGTGCGCAAACCGGTATTGATGTGGAAGTTCGGGTAATTGCAGCCACGAACAGGTCATTGGAGGAGGCCGTTGAGAAGAAAGAGTTTCGCGAGGATCTTTATTACCGAATCAACGGGTTTCCTTTGAAGATCGAGCCTTTGAGAAACAGGCCTGATGATGTGGCTTTACTTTGTGAACATTTCCTTGAGTCTTTGTATCAAAAAACAGGTATACGAAGAACTCTCAGCCCAAAAGTTGAGAGTTTGCTGTTGAATTATGCATGGCCCGGAAATATCCGTGAGCTTAAAAATACCCTGGAGCGACTTGTAATTCTCACTGATCATGAATGTATCGAATATGACGATGCCATGCGAGTTCTGCAGTTCACGGCTGAAGAAGACTTTCGAGTCCAGTTTCCTCACAATCTTCAGGATTATAAAGAAGCGAAACAGGGGGTTCTGGATGCTTTTCACAAGCAGTTTTTCTCCTATCACCTGAAAGCAAACGGGAATCAAATCTCTAAAACCGCAGAAGCGATTGGCTACAATCGAAATGATTTATCCAATGCTGTGAAAAAATTGGGTATCCCTACGAAGTAAGGGGCTGAAGTGTAAAAAGTGCAAGGTATTGCTTGCATGAGGTGTAATGATGCAATGTTTCCCTTGCATCTCTCCGGGGAAAGTCGATTAAATAGGGAAAAACAGGGTTGGCACAACTTTTGTATTAAGGCAATCGGATCTCGATTGAAAGATCTGATTAAGCCGAATTAAAGACGAAGCAGAAAGCTTCTGAGGAGGAACAATGAAATCTCTAATTAGAGTCCGCAAGGGTTTTACCTTGATCGAGATTCTGGTGGTTATCGTGATCATCGGGATTCTGGCAACAATGGGTATTGGTAAGTATGCACAGTTTTCGCGAGATGCTCGCAAGTCAGGCTGTGTTAATAATCAAAACACAATCGACAAGGGTATTGGTATGTGGGAGTCAAAGTATACGAACTTCGCCCTCAAGGCTAATGCCAATGGTGCGATTAGCTGTAAATTTTACATGAACGGTAAGAAGTTTGACTTCGCAGAGTCTTCTGGTAGGTTCCCTTCTCGCTTCAAAGCTACAAACAAAGATGATGAGGTTTACGACCAGATTCAGGACGAAACTATCTTTATTTGCCCTGAAAGTGCGAATGCTTACTCTGGTATTGATAATATTCCACAGTCTGACAAAGCGGCTACTACAGACTACAAGTGGTTCATGTTTGCTCGTGGAACAACTTCCGGTTCACTGAAGCCCACAGGTGGAAAGCTTCGTGGAACTGGTTGCCTCGTTTGGGGAACTGTGGCTGATAAGCCTGACCGTGGTCCTGGTGGAGACGTGGTAACTGGAGGAGACCAAAGTTCTGGACCTTCAGGTACTGAAGCCGACCTGCACTCAGGAATTCTGTAATAAATTCCAAATTTCCTGGGCCGGCACCCTTGCTGGTCCAGGAAATATATGGAATAATTAAGATAAGGAAAACAGGGCTTAATCATATCTTTTTCCTTCAAGGTCCTAACTGAGGAGGGGTCATGAACCCAAAAGCTTTATTATCACGTGGATTCACGTTACTTGAGTTGTTGGTGGCGATTGCGTCGTCTACTGTAATTCTTGGTGGTTTCTTAATTGCATTCTCAAGTTTGAACAAAACTTCCAAGCTTCATGATGACGAGTTAAGGAACTTGAGAGAAGGTGCGACTGTTCGAATGACGATTGAAAAGGCTTTGGCCGGAGCTTCCAATGTGAACTTCAACGAGATCAACACGGAAGAGCTGGGTAACGTGAACATCCTGTACTACTACAAGTACGATGACAACAACCTTCTCAACGAGTATGGATACTTTTACATTGATGAGCAGCGTATCAGTGTTGATCCTTCTTATGAAGAACGTTTAGACCTCGATGGTAACGAGATTAATGTCACTCACCTGTTTTTTAACAAGATCGATGTGGACCCAGGCGATGCAAAAGCAAGCGCAGCGGAGCCACCCGATCCATCGAAGCAAGCAGACTTTCCCCTGGTAGATGCGAACCGTCAAATTGTGGTTCATGATGCCAATGACTTCAATGTTAACATCTCTCGGGTGGACACAGAGCAAGGGGACAAGAGAGTGGCTTACAATGTTGACTATCAGATCACTACTGCCTACTTTAGTGGTGGCTCCAGTGGTGAGACTGTAGACCGAAGAGAACGTGTCTTTAAAGGATCATCTTATGCGCTCGGCAAAATAACCGGGTAAGATGTTCTTAAGACCACATAGTCGCAAAGCACTTTCAATCATAGAGGTAGTAGTTTCCCTCACCATCCTCTCGGTGGTGCTGCTGACCTACGGCTCAACAACTCAATCCAAGAAGGTATTGATTCGTGATCTGACGCGTCAAAGTTTGTATCAGCGTCTGGCCAATGTTCAGCTTGAGCGAACGATGAATTTCGTTCACTCCAACCGCCAGGAGGCACGGAACTACCATACAACCGCGAAATCCGATGTTGCTACCGGTTCCTTTGGTAACTTCGCTGAGGTTTTTTCGTTTGAAGGGAAAAGCGGAAATCTGGACGAGTTCAACGGTGGTAACTTTCCCAATATTCCATTGCTTCAATTGCAAGTGCGTGGGACGGCTTATGCATCCAATGCTTATCTGAATGACGTTGGAGCTGGTGAGCGTTTCCTGGCTTTTCCCTACCCCAAAGAGCTGCGTGATACACCGGTCTACAATCCCTCCACTCTTTGGCCGACCATTTCATCCAATTCTGGCACACTTCATCATATAACTCCCAAACTCAACGAAGATGATGGTGGCCAACGAAAGTACCGCTCACTCTTACCTCTGGTTTCCGAAGAATTTACCATGATTGACGCTGGAGGAGCTCGTTATGAATTAGGTTATCAGTCTTCTGGAGTTTTGGCTGCGGATGACATCCAACTCGCAGCGGGCATGCAGATTTTTATTGATCCCGGTGTGATCGGAAAATGGGAGAACGAGCGGGTGCGCCGTTACGTGTACTACCGTAAGGTACGGGAAGGCAATATTGTCTTCAGGAACAACGTGAAGGGTCGCAATGATTCCAATACAGAAGATGGACACATCACCACTGATATTGACAACCTGTACATCCAATCCCTGAATGACTGGACCGGAGCCAACAACTCCAGTAATGGTGGGGAAGTCACAGGAGTCCGGGGGACAGCCTACCCAACAACTGTTGGTGCTGTCGGAGCACATAGCATATACATCATGGTTGTTGTGCGGGCCATCGAGCAGGAGGATGTTGCTATTGGAATGACATCCATGGATGATTCGGAGTTTTTGAGAGAAAGCGATATTAAGGCTGTGGCTGTGGGGATAGCAGCGCCAACATATGGTAAAAATTTATTAAAGACGCTGGATTTAACCTATCATCGATATTCCTGGTCAAGAATTCCGGGTACAAAGTGGTGGCGCCAATGAGAAGACAGCCAACCACAAGAAAGGGCTCTTTGCTGGTTTTGTCTATCGGCGTAATGATTCTGGTTTCTTTCCTGACCATTAATCAACTGGATTCCATCAAGATGAATTTCAGTATCCGTAAACATATGGATCATCAAAGGGCTGCAGATATTGCCGCTCGAAGCGGGCTCGACTATGGCTATGCAATGATCAAGAATGTCATGGAGTCCATGAGTATGGTGGACCTGCGCTTTGCCACGCACATCTACAATAGTCAAAACCCGGGAATGGTTGCTGAGGTGCCACCGTCCTGGCAAGAAGTCATCAATCATAAATTTGATTATGATGCCAGGCTGGCTTTTGCAGGAGGTAATGGCTCCAACTGGGCAGGTACAGACTCCTTTGATACAGGAAACAGTGTTAGTCCCAACCCACCTTTTGACTACGATCATGCAGGTGTTTATGCACAAGCTAACGAGGGAATTGCAGGATTGCACTCCGCAGTTTTGGGTCCTTCATCCTCCAATTCTCTACTGGCAACTGATCCTTTTGAAAGTTCAGTTCCGGGTGAAGATATTGAAATGAGAGAGTACGGTTTTGGTTCAGATCTTGGGGATGGTAGCAGCACAGACCAAAGTACTTTGTCAGAATGTGCGCTGGAGAGGGTGTTTAGCTCAGGTTCGGGAATTAGTGAGGTCTATACACTGGCACCTGACCCACCTTATTCAACTTCCGAGTGTGGCGATTTCACAGCAAATCTAACAGATCCTACTCCAGAAAATATTGCCAAGGACAGGCCCCTTATCTTTGATGAGCGAGAGTACAACTACATGACAGACGGTCACTTTGGAACCAAGCGTTGGCATTATTATGACAGCTGGAACTTCAGTGGCGTTGGTGGAGAAAATATTCTTTCAGACATCGACAGCGGAACTCCAAGGGGTACAGGTGGGATGATACGCCGGACTCCGCAAAATTTGGACGGAGGAGCGAATTATTTTCAGGATCATGCCCATATACTTTGGGAGCGCTTGTTTAATCATCGCCGTGATGTGGATATGCGTTATCCCTATGAGCCACTCGACGACACAGCCTCTACTCCAGAACTCAGAGATGTGACCAATGGCTCTTATCAGGTGGAACTCTTCACCGAGATGAATCTGAAGGGCCTGGATTATGCAACTGATGGAACCATTATGAATCCAAATAACTATGGGAACATCAAGCACAAAGTCTTCTTCAAGCTGTGGGTTACTCGGGACGAGGGCAGAGATGATTACGGTGATAAAGGTGTAGCTGGTACTGTAGTCACAACAGCCCTGATTAAAGATGGAGGCGGAGCCAATATTGACTTAATGGACTGGAGCGGGAATACTCTGGCGTCATTGGCAACAGGTGGAAACGCCTTGCAAATCAGTACAAGCGTTTACCCGGTTGATTTACATCCAATGTGGTCCTTGAGGCGTGATTCTGGATCCGACCTGGTTTACTCCAAAGCTGCCGGTGGTGGGGTGACACAAGCGATTCAAACCTCCATCGGAAGGCCATTTTATTTACAGGATTTTCTTGACTGGGATGGTGATGGAAATACAACAGCACGCCTGGGGGCGTTGAGTTTTCCAGTGCCTTATCTAGCCTATCAACGTGGGGATTTCGACTACTTTCATCCCTCTGTAAGAGGTACGACTCAAACAACACCAGTTTCCCTCTCTCACCCTCACTACACCAAGTTTACTCTTTGGTCACTTGGCACGGTACGAGAAGTCGACCCGGACATTCTTGCGGACAATGAATTCATGAATGAAGAAGATCAAAAAATTTCTCACTTCAAAATTGTCGCTCGGGCTCTTTACAAGATGGTCTTTTTTATGGATACCCGTGTCACAGACGTGAATGATGAGGCCAGTTATACCTATGACTCCGGAGCCCAGTCAGATGCTGTGAGTGGTTGTGGTGGCGACTCCAAAAATATGGCCAATCATATCTACTTTGCTGCGCGGCGGATTCCACAGTGTGATTTGGGAGATGGTGTGGTTCTGGTCCACGAGCCTACCGGTATCTACATAGAGAACTTTGAAAAAGTTTCCTACAGGAGTTCAGTGCCCTAATGTTTCCGTCCAATCATAAAAAGGGTTTTACTTTACTTGAAATGGTGACGGTGATCGCCATTGTGGGAATCTTTGCGAGCTTTGCCGTTTACAATATTTCCGGAGCGATGAAGCATCACAAGCAGGCCCAGGCGGCCCGTTTGATTTCCAATGCAATCGGAGAGGTTCGGACATTTTGCATGTCCGCGTCTTTTGACACAAGCAACACAAACTTCTGGGAAAACGGTAAGCCAACCCATCTTGGTTGCAGTATCTACTTTTATCAGGGTTGGGTGAATCCCAACAATGTTACCGAGGCAGGAAGCACCTGGGCAGACGGTAGTGGAGAAGAATACGAACTGAGTTACTCTATTCTCACTGTACTGGATGCCGGTTCTGATACCCAGTATCGCAAGGAGTCCCCCGATTATGACTCAGGGAATCCCTCAGTGGTCAATCTGGCTAATGAAAAAGCGATGTCAGATATCACTCAGGATCATATTCGAATGCGCTTTGTGAATTTGCCAGAGGGAGTGGTTCTACGTACAGGCAATGCAGGAGGGGATACGGAAGATACTCCTGCGGGAACCTTGTTGGCAGATCGTGCTTACATTACCTATGATTCCTTTGGCAGGGTAATCACCAAGAAGGGTACTTCCAGTGACTTCACTTACTACAGTGATGAGTTTGATGGAGCTCCGTCATATATCACTATTCACTACGATGTAGGTGGTGCAAACAACTCGGATCTCGACCCAATCTACCTGGATTTACGTACGGGTAATGTTGTGACGAATACCGAGAACATTGGTAGTCTTATTTTCCCTGCTTTTGGCTCTTGAGTGATCTTAATGATTTCGAAAGGTCAGATTCCTTTTCCCGATCATTAAGCCCTCTTCTTGAGCTTTCCTGGCTTCCTTGTCCAGACCCATACGCTTCAGGATGAGGCTCTTTTGAAAGTAATTGCTCTCATCAAGAGGGTGATAGTCGATAGCTTTCTCAACCCAGTACAGCGAGCCCTTGAAGTTTCTATTTTGCAATTCCAGAACTGAAAGCCACTGTTCGAGATCGTAGTAACCGGGAAAACTGCGCTGAAGCATCAGGCCAAGTTTCATGGCCTTTTCGCTTTCATCAAGTTCTACGAGAAAGCGAAAGTAGTAGTAATCCTGATGGGCTCTGGCAAGGGGACTTGGTATACTGTCGAGTTGACTCCAGCGCTTGAGAAGAGTATCTATCTTTAGGCTTTGGTCCAGCTCCTGAAGTAGTTTATGCAGCTGCCATTGATGCTCATAATGAAACCAGCTGACAGGAAGCAGACCCAGTCCTATCAGGGCGAAGAACAGTCGAAAGAAAATCTCTACAGCTTTCATGAAATTTCCTCAAAGTCTCGATTCATTCCAGCCAGCAAAAGGCTAAAGAGCAAGAATCCTTCCGGATAATTCAAGTGCACGCTTCCAAGAGAGCATAGTGCGGTAATGGATAAAGCCGCTTTGCAGTGATTGAAAGGACAGTAATAGAGAATCCAGGTGATAAGTAAAAGCACTGGAATCATTAACCACCCTGACTCGCAAATCCACTCCAGGGCAAAGTTATGAGCTTTGTTTAAGGAATGCTGCTTCGGATGCGGGAAATAGGAGTGGAGATTCTCTTTTACATAGGAGTGAATTCTGGTGGCATATTGCCCGGTACCCAGGCCCGCAGGATTTTGGGAGATTGCGAAGAGCGTGGATTGGAAAATAGTCAGGCGGATACTTACAGAATGGGAGAGCTTGTTTCGAAAGGTTTCTTCCGGGCTGACGTTCGAGCGCAGCTGCAAGAACAGAAAGAAAAATAAGGCCCCTGCAATAAGGATAAACCAGCGAAACTTGCTCCGAAAGAAAAGGAGGACACCCATTCCCAGGATTGCATTTTTCGATGCGCTGAGCCAAAGTACAATCAGAGTCAGGATTAATGCATACCAGTGGTAATCTGTTCGCTGTGCCTTTTTACAGCCCCTCGCTGAATCAAACCAGATTAATGCAAAGATGGCCACCGTCAGGATGGCGAAAACATTGGGATGAAAGTAGCTTCCATTGTAGCGGCCATCACTCAGCTCCCTGACCCAGCTAAAATCGGACCATCCCCATTGCAAGCAAACAACAGCAAGGTGGCTGATGATCATTCCAAATCCCAACTTTTTGAAGAACTCGGAGTTTGGAGTTTCCAGCCTGAGACAAAGATAGAAAAGGTAGGCAGCCGACTCGAGCATCAGGGTGTCCAGTCCGTAGAGCCACCCGGGAGGTGGATTGTCTAAAACCGTGTGCAATGCCAGATAGCTGACAAAGCGAAGTGAGACCCATAGCCCCAAGGCCATATCCAGTAAGTCAGGCTTGAGCTTTTGTATCTTGCTCAAGCCTGTAAAGGACAGGTTCAGGCAATGAACTGCCACTAATCCATAGAAAAGGGCTACGCGAAGGCCATAGACCTCATAGAGTGTTTCATGATAAAGAAAGGGAAAAGCTATAAAATAGAGCAGCCAAAGCTTAAGCATTGTCTGGCTCTGGGGCGGCCTTCTTGATCTCTATATGATTATTTGAGGGTGGCTTTTTGCGATGCTTTCTGGTGAGTTTCCAATTGCTGTCACCAAAATAGAAGAGCTGGGCAAACTCATCATCTGTTACCCGTCGTGCCCCCAGATTCTTTCTACGCTTCTCCAGTGCAGGCTTGATTTGTTTCAAGCCATCTTTTAGCCCTCTTAGATAGGCTACTGGAGACCGCGCCCACAGAATATGGTAGGCCGCCATGGTCACGATGTGTGCCAGGATTCCCAGCGCATTTGCCTGGAGGTGAGCTTTCGGAAAGTTCTTCATAATCATAGGGAAATAATTTCTGGTGATGTAGTAGGTCTTCAGACCGTGGTAACGATTCGCAGTAGCCGATCCTATGTGGGTTACCTTGGCACGAGGTTCGTACATACATTTATAGCCCCTGATCTGTGCCCGAAAAGAGTAATCAACATCTTCAAGATACATGAAGAAGTCCTCATCGAAGTCTCCTACATCCTCTATGACTTCCTTGCGAAACATAGAGGCAGCTCCTGTTGCTCCAAAGACCCATCGTTGGCTATCAAACTTTTCGCTATCAGAATTGAGGTGTCCAACGTTGAAAGTTCGTCCCACGGATGTAATACCATCTCCAGCTGAGTCAATGAGCTTTTCATCGTGATGGCAAAGAACCTTGGAGGCAATGAAGCCCACCTGATCGTTCTCCTCCAGAGCTTGCACCATATACTGAACCCAGTCAGGATCAGCTTTGGCATCGTTGTTAAGGAAGGCGATGTAATCTCCTGTGGCAATTTTTATACCTGCGTTGGCAGCGAAAGCAAAGCCCTGGTTTTTGGGAAATTGGACCACTTTCACTTCAGGGAAATGTGATCGGACCATTTCTACGGATTTATCCGTAGAGCCATTGTCGATCATGATCACTTCCACATGCTGGTAACTTTGATGGAGAGCGCTTTGCACCGAGTTTCGGACGAATGCTTCACCATTAAAGTTTGGAATAACAATGGAAACGACTTTATTTCGCTTCTTGAGGCCAACACCCATCTTTGGTTTCTGCTTGGCTTTGTGAATCAACCATTTATTCTGAGCGTAGGCTACAAATTCCTCGAGTTCTTCCGGTGCCATTGCATCCGTTCGAACCACGCTGGTACGAAAGCCGTCTGCCGCAGTTACCTTGTCTACCAGGTGCCCCTTATCTTGCAAGTGGTGCATGAACTTGGAGCCAGGGAAAGGGGAAGCTAAAGTGAACTGTAAACTCTCTGGATTAAGATCCAGAGCCATCGCAAGTGTCTTCTCGCAGCTTTCCTTGGTTTCGCCGGGAAGACCAAACATAAAGGAAAGGTGGGTTTTGATTCCAAAGTTGTGAGTCATTCTGATGTTTTGAACTGCCTTCTTCAAGTTGAGGCTCTTCTCCATTGTATCCACAGCATTTTGATCTGCGGATTCGATCCCGAATTTGAGTGCATGTACACCCGACTCTCGCATGACTCGAAGTAACTTCTCATCCACAAGGTCTGCTCGGGACATGGCTGCCCAGGGTACCTTTAGACCGCGACGAATAAGCTCCTGAGAAAAGGCCGTAATACGTCTCTTGTTCACATTAAAGGTGTCATCATCGAAGTAGATGCTCTTGAAGCCCCACTCGGTGACCAGCCATTCAAACTCGTCTGCCAGATCGTAAATGTCACGAACACGATAATCGTTGTTGCCGTACATAATCTGGGGCCAGGCGCAAAAGATACATTTGAAAGGGCATCCTCTTGAAGCCCACATCTGAGCAGACGGCGTGGGAATATTTCCGGGCTCATCGTGGTAATTGAGCATGGGAAGCTGATCTCTGGATGGCCAGGGATAGATGTTGATGTCATTTGCCAGAGGGCGTCTTTCAAACCCTGAGTAGCTGCCATCTTCATTCATGAAGCTCGCGCCGATGAGCTTGGTGAAGTTCTCACCTCTCTCCATTTTTTGAACAAGTTCAAGGAGGGTGTCTTCGTATTCACCCACCAAACAATAGTCTACCTGAGGATTGTCACGAACGAAGTTCTCTTCCTTCATTTCATTGGCAAGACCCATAAAAACGACTTTAAGTTTGGGAATCTTCTGCTTGAGGTGCTTGGCAATCATCAAGTCGTTATCCATGGAAAACGAGCTGATTTCCATACATAGCAGGTCTGGTTGATACTTAATGACTTCTTTGTAAAAATCCTTGTGGCTTTGCTTGAGAGCCAGGGAGTCGATCATCTTTGGGCGGTAGCCATGTTGCTCAAGCCAGGAGCAGGCATGGGCCATAAAGAATGGAAAAGGCATGTACTGATGATGCTCTTCTTCGAAGTGCGGCCATCGTGAACCGGCACGAACAGCGTAATAACCTTTTTTCTCCCATGGTGGATTGGACAGTAGAATTTTGAGCATTAGTATCCTTTATTGTGGCAAGTTATCTATATTCTAAGGGGCGAAACCCTATTGAGCAAGGGCATTTGCAGGCTTTTTGGCTCCAATTTGAAACCCTGAAATGCAAGGGGTGTTTTAAATCGGACCACCTGTTCAAAAGATCGACAAAAAACTAAGAATAATGAAGTAATTTGTCGATAGTGCCTGCAATGGAAACACTGCCAATTGTCGATTGCGATCAAGCTCTGGGATTTCAATTCCTCGAGAATGTGAAAGACTTCGTGGAAGAGCACTATTATCAGGTGAAAAGCTTATCAAACCTGAGCTTGCCTGAGAGACAGCGCTTGTTTGCCAACGTTTCCCGAACAACACTGATGCAGGTTTTGAAGTTTCTTTATGTCCATGAAAAAGAGCAGGACCCCATAACTCAAAATGTAGTTTCACAGTTAATCTGGAAGCTGCTTCGGACTCTGGAAATGATTCAGCAAGAAGAAGAGGAACAGAAGCGATTGGGTTTGCATCATTCTCCCGAATTGTTAAAGACTCATATTCAATCCTGGAAAAGGGCATTGGTCCAGGAGCTGCAGAAGATGGACCTTCCAGTCACTATTGAGCAGAGGTTAAGACTGAAATTGCTGAGCCTGGGAAAAGTCCATCAAAACATGAGTCAGAGTCTGGTTGTGTCAGATGAAAGTGAATCGCTCAACAGCCTTGAAGAATTGTTCTTTCGGAGTTTCGAGCAGGGAGAAGTCCGTCAGGAAATGCTCATGAAGTTGCTATCCCGTGATTTTGATGAGGTTTTGGACTTTTTGCAAAGCAAGATAGAGAAGGGAGCCTGCCAGGAGAAGCTTCATTCCCTTGAAGTCTTGAAGTGTATTGGTCATGAACGAAGTTTGCTTCTCATTTCCAGAATGAGTCTCTGCGAAGATTTAGTGATCAGAGCGAAAGCAAAGCAGATTTTGCTTTGGGCCAGAGATCAGGCTCATTTTGAGGACCATCAACTGTTGCTCACTCGTTTCTTGAACAAGATCAAGGAACTGGAGCAGCGAAGAGCGCGGGAAGAGGATGAAAAAAGACTTCAGGCTCGAGAAGAGTTGATCTTGTTTCAGTACCGAAGCTTGCAGTCTGAAGACCCTGTGGAAAAGATACGATTTGTGACTTCGATTCCCTCTCAGGAATACCATGAGTTACCAAACTTTTTGGAGGAGTTCTTTGCTTCGGAAAGGGACGATTCATTGGCCGCCAAAGTATTAAGAAGGGCAATCTCGGAGGGACTCTTTCAATATGAAAGTGTGTGCTGTCGCTACCTTTCATTCGGTCGAGACTCCCTGGTGTTTCAAATTCTTCAACTGGTTCGGGATTACCAGATGAGTGGCTGTGTTGAAGCAATTCGTGAAAACCAGGATCGCTACAAGAAGATCAATGCGAGTATGGCAGAACAGACGCTTCTTCTGCTTGAATCTGAGTAGAGATTCATTTCCCGAAGACACTGGATAAGTAGACTCTTTGAGTGCAAAGCCTTGCAGCCCTTTCACACAGTTAGCTAACGTAGACCGTTGCCTTCTCTCTTTGCCGAATGGCACTGTGAACCTTAAGTAGACCGTGCTCTGTAATTACCTCTGAGCAGTAGAGATCAGGCACCATGCTAAAGATCTGAGAACCTGCACCACAGAAAATAGAAGGGGGTGTGATGTTTGTTTTAATCCCTTTTTGAGAGAGCATGGCACTGGCTCGACCAGCAGTCAGGTTACCCATTTCGGAAAAGATTTCTCGAGAGAGTTCCAGATCAACGGATTCCGGGTCCATATCAATGCTTTTGGAAATGGCCAGAATTGTTTCCTTTTCCCCAGAGAGGATAAACATGCCTTCAAGATCATGAACATAGTAAATCAGAATGTCGAAACCCAGAGTTTCTACATACTTCTTATTCAGTGGGGTGCTTTCTGAAGTTCTTAATATAGTAATTGAGTACTCACCGAGAACTTTTTTGACGGCTTTGGTGAAAATTTATTGAATAGAAAGTCTATAGCTAAGCCCTATCTCATCGAGATTTCCAGTTTGCTGTCTTCGTCTACCAGCAAAATTGTAGTAAAGATATCTTTCGTGATGTAGCACATCTTGTTCATTTCCTGCTCAGTGAATCGAATTTGATAGCTTGTAACCCTTTGTGCCTTGGGCTCATCCTTGAGTGATTTGACTTCCTTGCGGTACTTTTTTTCAAGCAGGGTGAACAGCTCTTCCACCATTTCATCTTCAAAGAAATTAGAGGCTGGAAGATCGAGCAGGTAGTCTTCTCCCAGTTTTGCGAACTGCAGGAAACAAGGGTAGTCTTCCGGCTCCATGATAAAGAAGTTCAAGTGCCGGTCTTCGTGATAGCTCTCTATTTTGCTCAAAATGGTGTTGATGAGTGACATGATTCACCTTTGGTGCAAATAGAATACAATCCCAGCCGGATTTGCTCAAGTGAAAGCAGTCAAATCTTGAGGGCTGCTATTGTTTCTTCTCGAGTCGGTCGAAGTACTTTCGGATGAGTTCTTTCATCTTTAAGGGAATATCTCTTCTCTTCATGAGTTGACGGCTTTGTTCTTCGAGTTCTCCCTGGATAACTCGCCCCGTAGCACCCTTTTGCAGCTGGTTTTGCTCGCTGGCCTGCTCAGACTTCCTTTTCTTTCCTTCTTTCTGCTCCTTCATGGCACTATGGGCTTCGAGAAGTTTGTATTCAATCTGCTTTTGCTTCTTGCGAGTGTCTTCAGACAGGTCGCCTTTTTCGAGTCTTCCTTTCACTTCCTGCATTTCCTTGCCCAGACCTTTGAGCTTCCCAGCGAGATCCATTTTCTCCTTGTATTGCTCATAGAGCTCCTCGGTAGAGCGACGCACAAGTTCCTGCTGGAATGCCATTTGCTGCATCATTTGCTGGTTCATCATGCTCTGCTGGGACATTTGTTGAGTTTGCTGATTGATTTGGTTTTGCTGTTGGGTCAGTTGTTCGAGAGACTCCAGGTACTGAGAGAGGTCCTGACTGTTTTGCTGTTTTTCGAGTTCTTCTTTCAGGCTCAACAAAATG